>Ga0056128_1000076_pt1 | contig 54973 bp, 31 predicted proteins | sample WorMetLIZISLAND2_FD_71113 | JGI IMG/M metagenome (GOLD analysis project Ga0056128, IMG submission 71113) | Marine gutless worms symbiont microbial communities from Max Planck institute for Marine Microbiology, Germany - Olavius geniculatus... ... | reverse complement strand
CCTTGGCACCTTCGGCGCCTCGACTCGGCTTGCGTCTTTGGCGCTCGCCTTGCCCCCCAACTTCAACTGCTTTATCCGCCTATGGTTTTACACGCGCATATCACCAGTGAGAGACGGAAAACACGTAAGACGAACAGTTAATAATAGCACACGTAGACAGTCAGACAGACAAACAGACAGACAGGTGGAGATGAGTCAAGCAGAAACTGCCGCATGCCCAGAACGCATGCTATTTTAGACGCAGCATATAGCGTATGCTATAGGCTATAGTATAGACTATGCAGCAGACGCCGACGCTACAGTTCACGTTTTGTCGTGAACGATGTTCATGGAATTAAGTTCAACTCACCTCAACTCTGACTAACAGCAATAGGTCTTACTTTGTTGTCACCTGACCCTGGGCATCCTGTGATGTTCAGATTCAATGGCGCAGTAATTTACTGGCTATGTTGGGCATGAAAAAATTTCAAATTAAAATATATTGTACCTTAAAATAGGCCTACAGTTACTAAGGTATAAAAAGTTACGCTTGTACGTTTTTTGGAAAATGCAATAGCCTCAAAAGACTGAAATGTGTCATTTGTGAAACCCCAGATGCATGCGTAGGCCCCTAAGCCGGCTAGCCGTGAATTTCACGGCCGGCTTAGCATTTTCGCGGCTAAGGTCCCGGCTTAGCCGCGATTTTCGGCGACGGCGGCTTAGCATTTTCAACTTAAACTTAAAGATAGTTTTCCTGTACACGTACGACGTATTTGGACCTGTGTTTTAGAAAATGTGACAGATAGACCTATGTCGAAATTCCAACGGGAAATGGGTAACATTGGACAATGGCAAGTTTGCGAAAAAGTGTCGCCAATTACGTGATTGCGACAACGACGGGATCACCGAAAACGGCTTAATAGGTCTCTAAAAGGTAAAGTCAGTACTTGCTATAGCGCTTTTTACATGAAACGAACTCGTGACCAGAAGCGTTTTGACAATCTCGGAAATGGCAGCTGATTGGCATGAGCTAATGATACCGCAGCGCACTATGCGGCCATCCATTGCCCGCGTCAGCGAGCAATTGGACCCGCGGTTTGCAGCTAGCAGACATATCACCGCCTCAATCAGCCATACTAGGCTTTCACCCCGTAGCCCGTAGGCTACTACTCATTTCCCGTCCCATGGAGGGTAGGAGGCTGAGTTGGTCTAAGCACACAGCAGGAATTAGCAACTTGCTCAAGGTTGCTTGGAAATGACTGGCAGTGAGAATCGAACCGCAACCTAAAAGTTACGAGTCGACACTAATCACTAGACCACTTACACCTAAGGCGCGTCCGGTAACTTAGCCGTTGCGAGCGGCTGGCAGCTGCTGCGCTAGCCGCTACGACTTTTTGTCAGACAACAATCTACGTTAGCGGCTAGCGGAGACCAACGTGACGTAAATTTGTCCACTAAACTGGCTGTTGCTGCTTGTTATAGGCGAGTTCCAAGTAAAAATAGTAATTAAACACGATTTTGCATTAATGTTGTTTTATACTGTTTGGTGGCACATTTAGATAGGTGATTTTTCAACTTTCATCTAAAAACTGATACTTTCAGAAGCCCGGATTTTGGCCTAAACTGTAGCGTAGCGTAAAATTTTTACGCTACAATGTGCTCGTAGCGGCTTGCCATAGCCGAGTGTCCAGTAGCTTAGCAGCTGCCAGCCGCTAGCAGCGGTTAAGTTACCGGACGCGCCTCTACATAGGCACATAGGTGTGAACAACTTGCCCAAAGTTGTTACTTGGTAGTGCACCGGCTGGGAATTGAACAGTGTACCTTTCGGTCTCGTATCCAACGCCCTAACCGCTGAGCCACCAAGCCCTAAGCCTTTGCCATTTCAGATGTCGCTCGTTGTTGCATTGTCTGGGAACTTTTTTCGAGCTCTCCTGGTCGGTGATTTCAGATTTGTCATTCCGGTTGGCGGTCGCACATGCTATTACAAAGTAACCGATTAATCGATATGTTAAATTGTTTTCGTTAGACAAAAAAGACAACAGTAACAAAATCGGTACAACACGGACGGCGCAACAAACAAAAAATGATACGCTGAAAGCTTCCTTAATCTGAAACTATCCGCGTATCGGACAACATTCATCCACCCGTTAGCTGCATTTTCAGGCGCAACATCGACTGACAGCGACAGACCGATCGCACTGGGATGACGCGACAGAAGAACATCAAAATGTGAATTAATGCAACGACAAGTGAGACCGCCAAAAACAGTGAACTGTTGAAAAGGAGGCGTGTCACGTGTTAAACATAATGTTGATAGAGGTAACCAGCAACTGGATTAAGCTTATTATAATATCGGTGGTTAGCATAGTTTTCATCATCGTGTTTCGACTTCGAGACGGGTCTACCTGCTGCGCGGGTCTGGTCGTAGCATTGTCATCAGCGGCGCTCGTGTCGTCCGCTTCATTCATCCATCTGCGCTGGAGCAGCGACGAGCGAGACATGACTGTTTTTGACGCTATGATTTGAATCTAGAGAACACGTACGCCATATTAACCAGACCTCAGCTTGGTTTCGTCAAACGCAACGCAGCAACAGACGTAACGAACGCTTTTATTCTTGCGTTTTGGCCGCTTCGTCAGCTGTGTTCGTTACGTAGACTATACTTTTCTTGCGATCGTTGCATGCGTGCGTGCGTTGCTTATATACTCTGTGTGCACAGATTTAAGGGTCCGTTCTATACAGATTCGACGCTTACTTCCTATAGAAGTAATCGCCGTCATTAATTACTATGCCCAGTTAAACGCATAAGATGATTTTCACAGACGCTTAAGCCATCGCAGCTTGCTGATAAACTAACTTACCATATTGCCAATTGACACATCAGCTAGCGTGGACAGTCCAGCGATTCAATTAAAACTACTCGCCAAGAATAAAACCAAGATCAGTGTCGTTGATCAGCTGACACGCGCAATCAACCTGTAAATATTTGCATTTTTTCTGAGTGATCGAGTTTTGCCGACCGTGACCAAGAAGTCGTTGCGTGTTTCCACGCAACTGCAACGTATAGCTACCCCCTTCACGTCTCTCGCGTTAAGATTTGTCCGTAATGTAGGGTGTTCGCCTGCACGCAAAAACTAAATATTAGTAGTCTACCGGCAACAGAACCAAGCGCTTTTTACTTCACAATCAAAACGAAACAAAGCGACAGCCATCGGCCACATATTTCTTATTTATTCGTCATTCTGGCAGTGTTTGAATGTTGAAAAAATTAGCTGAGGGGTTGAATTTTTCGACTGTCAGAGTCCGACCAAAATCGTGATGTAAATCGTATGTATATAGTTTATAGCTGACCCCACTAAATAATTTGACAGTGTGTGGGAGGTAGAGAAAACAGTTGGGGCAATTCAAACACTCCATTCTGGTTCAGTGAGCAAATCAACTTACCGTGTGATGCACAGTATATTTGCTGTCAGACTCACGGTTGCTCTAGACGATAGAGATGCAGATACAGTGGACGTTGATCAGACGAAGTTAGTGCAGAACGCTCTTGGTGCCAGATCTACAAGTAGCAATGATAAAACTCTTATAAACTACTAACGGTACTGACTATGGAGCATCTCTATACAAGACAATCTAACTGTGTGTATTTACACTAGTACTGCGGTGCGCTTGCCTGGCGCTACGCCGATCCAGTTCAGTATAGTTGAAGGCTACAAGATAAGCGTGATAGCACGTATAGAGCAGCTCGTCAGCGTGCGAGACCAACTCATGCTGTCTGCAACAGCAGCTAAAGCGTGGTTTCCATATAAAACAACGGACGCAGCGAACACAAGAAAATTACGCAACAAACGCAGCTGACGAAAAGGCAAAACCGTAAGGATAGAAGCGGGCGTTGTGTCAGCTTCGTCAGTTGCGTTACGTCCGTTGCCTTGCGTCCGTTGCGTGCGTTGCGTTGCATGGAAAACACGCTTTATCTGTATAGTTGCTGCCGACTTGAGGCAGTCAGCAATACTCGAAGACTCGCAGACAGTCAAGAAACATGCATTGAACTGTCTGCATATCGGTCGGCAGTCACATTGCCTCCTTTACGCTGAAACTGAAGTATTCGAGTTTGCAGTAAAAAAATTAACGTCAAACACCTAGTCTAAACACATGGAGCTATAAATAATACTTCCATGGCCTAAACAGTAGGTCTACAGCAGAACGCTTGTAAACTGTCGCATATGTAAATAAGTCTGTCCTAGTTTAGCTTACAATATATGAAAGTTCGTTAAGTGTAAGTTGTTGTACGAAATTATTTTTACTCGCGAAAGCAGCTACTGAAGGACTCTATAGTTTCAGGAACCGTAAAGCTTTTAAATAAATTCGAAGGGGGTCATTCCGAACGAGGCCGCTAAATGAAAAGGGGTGGGAAAATTTGCGATTTTTAGCCAATAAGTCGCTGTATCTCAATAACGGTACGAGATAAGACTTAGAGATAAGACTATTAATCACTAACAGTGGCTCTCGATTGCCACCGAGTTCATTCGTTCATTCATTTCTTTATTGCGATGACCATGGATGACCTTGAACGCCAAGATAGGGTTTTTTTATTGATTTTTCTTGTTGATTTCGGGCTGCGAGACACATTTCAAGAGCGAATTGCGCCAAAACCAATTGAGATAAACATAGACAAGCTGCATGTGAAATTTTCTGCATTGAACGTAGATTTCAACGGTCCAAGTTTCGATTTTCTAGGTTCGAGGAAACCTGCACACAATGGCATCAAAGAACACTACCCTGTAAAAGTCGTTATTTTACCGTTGTTGGCCAGTCTTTCGTGAAAACGATTGCAGATAGGCATAGGACTGCTGCCTATCACAACAAGCACTAGTGACGAGCTTTTCAGTCGTATCAACATCGATGACTTTGAAAGACCCTGAGCTTCCAAAATAAGGGTTTTTTAATTGATTTTTGCGATCTTCAGCTGCAGCACACACTCTAAGAATTAACTGCGACAGTTTGCGAACTGGAACTGCTATAATCTTTCGCGCGTCTCGTGAGCATTATCTCAAATTTGTTGTTCCATGCTGTTTACCAAATTTCACGAAATTGCAAATTACTGAAGGCTCTCTGTGCAGTTTATTTGTGTTTACCTAGTATCTTCGTGTTTTGATCCACTCATTAGCTGCAACACGTATATGCCTAATTTAGACGTTTTCACTTCATTTCAACGGAATTGCGGCATTGCAGCCGACAGGTATTTCTTGGCACCGCACAACACTTCTAGAAGAGGCTAGTGCACGCAGAATTTTATAACGTAGGCTACGCGTCGGCTTGGCTTCAACCGGTTCTCGTCTCGTAACGGTTAACGCAATGCACGTGTGCTGCTTTTGCTCGCTCGCTGCCGACAAAACCTGGAGGTGCTTGAGCTGCTTAATGGGCACTGGGCAGGTCTACGTACCCAGCCTACATGTGGAAACGAGTGAAATAAGCCATTTCCTCGCATGCATGGAGTAGGCACATTATTGAAGCTATATAAGTGCACGGACAGAGTTGAGTGGAATTTTGCATCGACACCGACAGATTACGAGCATGCTATAGGGGACCAAGACCTATTATGCGAAGGATTAAATGACTTTCTATCGGCATAGAAAACGTTAACAGCAGCATGATGGCCTATCAATCGTCCATTCGTCCTTCGTTCAAGGTCACAATCAACATTCAACAGTCAACATCGCTAGACTGGCCGAACATTTCGATCACTACTTCGTCCTTACTATGCGGCCGTTCTAATAGACGGGTTTTGCCTGTCTGTCCGTCCGTCTGTCTGTCTCTCTGTCTATACGGGCTCTTATCTCGAAAACTAGAAGAATAATTTTGGCATGAACCGTTTACAAAACAGAAACAATTGATGTACCAATTTTAGGTTAGAATATTGAAAGTCAGATCAGGCTAGGGTTGGCGTTCGCTATATAGACATAGGCCTACAGACGACCGCATATTATGTCGGCACTGGGCCGACGTCTACACCTAATTGTTAGCCTGTGCAATGTTTCCCCACGGATTTGGGTAGATAGCGATAGTTGGGTACAGTTACAATAGTTACGAGTAATACCTCGAACTTATCGCCCTAGGCCCTTGCCACGACTTAAAACTGGAGCACACAGCCAGTACGCTGTAAAATAATGTGCTAGGCTCCTAGGCCTATCCTTAAAAGTATTTTTCATGTTCAAATCTATCGAATCACTGATCTCGTTAGTGAAAGAATCGGGATTTTGTTAATATTTAACAAACTTATCAAAGCATGAAATTTAGGGGATTATACTTTTTATGGACGAACGGGTATAGAGATCGTTCGCACGTACGTCGGTTACGTTAGACCTAGTTGAAAACTCGACTTACCTGCGCTAAGTATCGACGTAGTAAATATCAGCAACCGATGCAGCTGTACGTGCGTCTGCTACCGACAGTCGACTGACTTGACTGACTACCTGGTGTGGACGGATGGACAAACCTGACTCAGATAGATACAGCAGGAACGTTGAAATAGACGAGTGGCGAGTGTGCGCGTGCCGGTGGGCAGGCGTTAGTAAGCCTTTATAGGTCTACAGACTGCGCAGATTGAACATCCGCTCAGCCACAGCGGTAGTCCTAGAAATCAATCGCGCTGTACTCTTTTAACTCCAGGGATAGGCTTTGTGGCAGCCTGAAAGTTGTCATTTGTCAGGGAAATAAAATGGTTATCAGTAATTTTCGGCCGCTCAAAAGCTAATTACCAGTAAGTCACTTTGAGTTTAATTTTCCTCGCATTACCAAACAAAAAAAAAACAAAAAAAGCCCAGTTGTCGCTAGGGTGGGGCGACCGTACTGCTTATATCCAAAAGGCAGCTTCCGACTTCCGGTCGCGGAAAGAAAGCGATTTCCCAGAGTGACTGCCGTCCCATATACGTTATAGTGACGCTGCTACTTCGAACGCTACAATCAACGTTCATGTGGCACTCATGGGTGATGGCTGCAGCAGCAACTTTGCATTCAAAATTGCGGATAACCCATCTCATGGTTACTATTGACAGCTTATAGGGACTCGTCAATCGCCGTATCCGACGGTACCACTGCCGACAGGCCGCCCGACACCCTACGACATATAGTTTAGCCACAGTACAATACCGCACGATTGACGTAGCTGAATGCATAATGACGTAATGACCCTTCAAGGTCATTCAAGGTCGATGTCATCTAAAAGGGCTTATGCAACTTCCCTATTAGTGATTAATAGCAATCATGGCCGTCTTAACGGTCGGCGAATTGACGTACTGTATTAAAGAAAGCCATGAAATCATCACTGGCGTCGCCGCGTCGATCACGGGGGAAGGTGGATAAAAATATCGAGACGTCCCCTCGAAGCTTTAGCTGGTTTTAGCCGTTTTCTAGGCTCTTCTTTGTCCAAAATGTGTTCGCGGCCCGGGCACGCCCCGAATCCATGGGGGCCCGGGAGCTTCACAGCGCTTTCAACCCCCTTAGCTGGTGGAATCACTGGGGTGGAGCTCCTTGTCGCCTCCCTAGAAACCTTGCCCCCACTATCAACCTTCGGTATCGACTTTTGGCCATTCGGGTCTCAGGGACCCATGTAAGTGAGTCTATGCCAATTTGTCCACAGAAACAGTTTTGTATGCCTATGTCTATGGCGCACGTGCTTTCTGTAGCGGCTTGTCGCTCTGTAATACGTACGCCGTTTACACGATAAAGCTGGCTCAACGAGCTGACTCCAGTTAGCTGTACGAGCTAGCTCGATGTTTGCTTGATCGTGTAAACGAGGTATAACTCAAATCAAGCACGTTATAACTACTATTTATAATACTGTTATTCCTTGTACTGTACTATTAAACTGCCGGACCACGCCAGACCTACTAGTAGATGCAAAAAAAGTTCCAGAAATTAAAAAAACGTTTAAAACGTTGAATAAACAACGTTGACCATAACCTGTTAACCTCTTGCCTAATGCTAATGCTGTAGGTGCAGTAAACTAGGCCTAGTCTAGATAGAGAGACCTTTATTAAATTTTAATTCAACCGTGTGGTCATTAGACCATAGCACTAAACTAGACAAATATGGGCCTACTAGGTAGACTTTTTATTTAGTATATTTGGACTAAGTAAACTACTATCATTATGATCTATTAATTCGTTTTTGTGATTCCAAAAGTGCTTGTCAAAGTTCTTGATGTGATTTTTAACGCACGTTTTTTTAAAAATTAAAATTGTTGAGAAAATAAACAAAGTTAAAAACGTAAAAACGTGACAAGAATAAAAAAGTAAAAACGTTTTTTTTTACATCTATGACTCGTTAATTTACAACGGACTAAGCTTAATTGCAGTTTGTCATTAGAATAATGTCTAGACCTGCAAGCGCGTTATGGTTTTGTGCTGTTGCCGTGCAAAGGCTGTAAGTTTAACTGCAAACGTTTTCTGGTATTTACTTCGAAACAAACATGCGACACGTCCATCCACATTCATGAGGACATGGCCCCTGCCCTCTCACGAGGTCTTCTAATGGCGAACTCTGGCTTAAGAACGAACAAAACTCACACAATTCATGCTTGAAAATATTAAACTCAACACAGTAAGCTTATTCCACCCGACGTAACAACAGTTCAACGCTCAACAAAAATTATTCGTGTACGTACGTACAGGCCTACGACTCTCGAAGAAGCGAGCTGCGAGCATCAGTATGACAGACAGACAGAGAGACAGACAAGCAGCGGCACAGGCACACATACACACAGGCACAAGATTAGCAGGACAAAGCATCTGCGCCACACAAGCAGACACACACCGTTCGTTTATTTACTGATCAAAACTTCGCTCTGCAGTTTGGGACAAGAAAAACCCGTCATTGCAAAGTAACTACACGATGCCGCAATCATTTTCTGCAACAGTCAGAAAATGCAGAAGCATCCAGGATCAACATTTTTGCCACCGATCAAAACGACGACATTGTGAAAAAGTAAAAGCAATGCTGTTCGCACTTTCTGCATTAATCTCGAGTGCGTTTTTGTTTTTGCTTTTGGTTACCCACTACATGCATGCTAAAAGGTAAGTAACGAAATAATATCACTAGAACATTAATAACAGTATAATAACAAAATGGACTGCAGAAATGGCTGAATAAACTGTGACGCTATTAACATGCTACCAAAGTAAAGTTAACAACAGTTATTCTGACATAATTTTTCTATTACATGTATCTAACATCACTAAAATTCACTGACACTGTGTGCTGAGGCCTACTGAATCAGTCTGGACGAGTGGTTACCAGCAATCATATCAGCAAACAGCCAGTTAAACTGTAAACTACTGTAGCGTGCTATTGAACAATTTTCAGAAATTACAATCTTGCTACAACACATAAATATAATTACTGTATTAACACTGCAAACAGTCCAACAACTCAGATGCATTATAAAAATAACTTCATACGCAGCATTTCATGGCAAAATATGCAGATCATTTGGCAGATGAAGAGAAATATTGCAACGCGTGATAAGCGTCGGACAAAAAATTAGTGGGAATGTTAAAGCCAATCACTGGCCAGCCTCAGAAACCGCCTAGTATCTGCATCTATATCTATACTAATAACTCACTGAATAACCATGCACATTATCACTCTATACAGCTGAGCAAAGTATCAGCTACGAAAAATGTGGGACCAACTGACGAAAAATGTAAAATGTACACAACATTTTCCATCCACTGGCTCCGGATTCTCCGGTACTGCAGACACAGATGCGAGTGGCAAGAGATGTAGTAGTAATGACACGTATTATGTACAACAGCAAATATACAAATAATTATCAGAAGTAACAGTTAACATCAGTCGTTACACTGCGAAACAACAACAACAAAATTCACAGACAGTCAACAACCTGTAAATACTGACTGACCAATCACAGCTCACCAGCCAGTCACATGTTCAGTCTGACCACTCCTCCAGCCGACACAGAAAAACAACTTTCACTGTCAGATTCAACAAATTACGGTGTGAAGCAAAAATACTGCTCTACAATACATCTACCAGATATTACTTCACTGATTACTGAAGCTGTCAAATGAACGTGTTAATTAACGCGTTAATGCATTAATAAATTAAAATGCGTTAAAAAAAGTACTGCACACACGTAAACTTATGTTGATTTACTAAATTCTGTGAAGCAAAAGTTTCAATATTTTGTTAAACTGCGGATATTTGACATTTGAATAAATTCAAGTAATTAAACTGTAGTAGCCACTCCATCACTAGTGTAAATAAATAATTATTCCGACGACAGGCTAATAGATTTCTATGCTACCTATGACATCAGTTACTGTTGATTATATGTTTAAAATGTCTTTTTTCACTTCCTATGTTCTACAGGCAGGCCCCCAAACGTCGCAAGACCTGGGGTAACTTACCCCTCTACTCTCCCTCTCAACGGACCTGGGCGTTAAAAAAATTAACGCAGTGCATTAATGCATTTAAAAAATTAATGCTTTGACAGTTCTACTGATTACTAATCAGACTCCTTCTTCGGGATACGTGCCAACTTCAGTATGTTGGAGGCTCCGACACTGGGCACGAATTAGCCACAAAGCACAAACAGTATGAGGACAAAGTTACTGAGCAAACACTCAACAGCACACTCAGCAGTAACAGCAGCAGTTCGTTAGTTTTACACAGACAGACAGACAGACAGACAGACAGACAGACAGACAGACAGACAAGACACACAAATGGTGTAAAACTGCACCGCACAGCTTGTGTTCCGAAAAGCAACACTATCAAAACTATCTGCATTGAAGGACTGTTCTTGTGCAGATATTAAATCAAATTATGACTAGAAGAATGTACTGAATTTTTGCTATGTTATCCAATACTAGTTTCAATCTTCCCCTCTAACAAAGCACACCATTTGTGTATCACTTTCCTGATGACTGCCATCAACACCACTGAAAATAACTTCACAGCAAAAGCAGCAGGCAGCAACAAAAGACCAGCAATGAAATTTTTGTAATTCAGGAATAAAGCACATATTATACAAACTTCAGCTCAATCTTATTAAAATACGGTCAAATCCGACAACAATCAGTTACTACAAAACTCTGGCAGATCATTGCATACACAATATATACGCAGACTTGTTGTCATCTGTGAAGCTACTGGCCCACCTTCAGTCAAAGCTGACATTACTCGTAAGATGCATTTTTTGTGGTACAGAGACGGACAATCTATGGATTTCTTAAGGCAGGGCATCTCTCATCACCTTATTACCCCTTCAGAGTCGACACCAATGCAGGTGAAACTGCAGAATCAGAAATGAGACTGCAGGACAGACACACGTACTGCTGCAGGCTTATCAATTTGTCTCACATTCCATCTTCCATCAATTCCCACTGTGCTGTGTATTTTCATCTCTGCTACGCAATTTGCTCGCTGAAATTACTTTGTTTTACACTAAGAGTCAGACAGAGTTCTATTGAATGGTGCAAATTTTCTTCAAATCTTTCTCGAATTCGTCGTCGACTTCGACGGTGACTGGTTCCTTGTCACAGATGTCTGGCATGAAGACGCTTGTATCGAGCTTCTGTCGTTCGTAGAAGAGAATGTATGCAGAGTTTATGTCCACCTGTTCCTCTGATACTTCCTGATACGCACAAACGTGCACGCTCACTCAACAAGACGGTTTCGCACAAATATGGCACTTGGCCATTAACTACAGACTACATACACTGTGTCCCAAAATTAGCAGCCCCCCTGTTTCACACACCTAATTTAGTTTGTAGTTCATGGATTTTAATGAAATATCGTACACTACTTATGGTCACACCCATTATGACATACGCACCTCACCGTGTGTGCTCAGTGTAACATGATTATGACATCAGAGTTTGTTTACATTAGGGTTACATTCATTACATTGTTATTGACAGAGAACTCAAGCTGTGGCATACTGAAATAAGACTAAAAGCTGGCATCAAGGCCAAAGGCAACCATTTTGAGCACAAACTTTAAAAACTGGTGCAGAATGATTGTCTCCATGAATGTTTCAAATTTTGTAAAACAAGAAATTTGAGCTAATGCTCACGAGACGCGCAAAAGCCTATAACAGTTCCTGTTCGCAAACTGTCAGTCTATCTCAGCCATTTCGTCGCAACTTTTACGGGGGTACCACAATTTGATGCCCTTGTGCGCAGGTTTCCTTGAACCTAGAATATCGAGACTTGGTCCGTTGAAATCTGCATTCAATACTGACAATTTCATATGCAGCCTGTCCATGTCTATCTCAATTTGTTTCGGCGCAATTCCCTTTTAAAATGTGTCTCAGAGCCTGAAATCGCCAAAAAAATCCATAAAATCCCTATTTTAACGTCCAAGGTCATTCAAGGTCACTGAATTCGGTGGCAATTGAGAGCCAGTGTACGACTTCCTATTAGTGATTAATAGTAACCTAGGCCCTATGTCGCACCGTTATTGAGATACAGCGACTTATTGGCTACAAATCCGAAATTTTTTCCACTCCCCTCTCATTTAGCGCTCTCATTCGGGGTGACCCCTTTCGAATTTATGGAAAAGCTTTACGGTTCCTAAAACTAGAGTCTTCCAGACAGTCGATGGTGAAGATTTGGTGATCCTAGCTTGCACCGTTTTTGACTGATCCACCCGTGTGACGGACGGAGGGACGGACGGACAGACAGACAGAATTGCGAGCTAAGACTTGCTGAAAGCATCAGCTGCTTTTGCGTATAAAAATCTGTCAGGCATGAAAGATTTTGCACTAAATTATCTGTAGGAAAGTCAGCAATTTTTTGATGTAGTGTATATCAGTACTAGCAACGACTGACACTGTTACTGTTACACAGTTCACACTGGGACGTAACGTGGACACAAATTTAGGTTTTTCTATGTTTTTTTTTGCTTTCAAGTTCAGAACCCACACATGACAGACTGACAAACAGAAATATAGAAAAACAGGCAACACCTGTAAGCAAGTAAACTTTAATTTATGTAGCATGTTAACTGTAATAACCTCGAATGCTCTAGGCGTGCTAGTAAAATGAGAAGTAAAAGCTGACATCATGATTCTATTCGAGAAATAAAAATGTCTCTGATAGCATCTAAAAGTAGATGGAGAATGCACTACATTTAAGAATGTTTGAAAGAGCTTTCCAACTAAATGCGCTGGCAAGCAAAAAAGCAAGACTACGTAAACTGTGTAGCTGACATCCTGATCCTATTAAGAGAGCCACATAACAAAACAGCAATACAGCACAGCATATGAGCAAGCAGGTCGCACCTTGCAGCTGGAGTCATTGTAGCAGTACCATTTGTTGTTGGGATTTTTCGCATATGTCACATAATGACCACCTCCCAGAATACCGGTGTGACACTGACACATGTATACATATACACATACACGTACACAGACTGATGCACGTACAAACAGTCACACAATCATCTGCTACAAATCACACATTATATACACAGGCACTACAGAAGAGGCACTGCAGTTTCAGACACTACACCATGTCTCAGAAAAAAACAGACAAAATTGTTTTTGTCATAACTTCGTCAAATTTTCACTAAATTTGATAATTTTTCGCCTGAAGATGGCCAAGACGATATTATGCGACGTGCATTCATTTTCCATCTCACCTAATTTATGTCAACGCACTACTGTGTGAAACATAGACGTTCCCAATTGTTGCATAATGCTGAGGTATTTTCCAAGTAAACACTGTAACAACTTAATTAAGCACAAAATAAATCTCAATGTAAATTATTTAGCAGAATTATAAGTTTGTATAACAACTCGCTTGCAAATCATCAGAATTTATGTCCTAATTGGGCCCTACATACAAAGACAACAGCTTAGATGCAACGCCACTGGCTGATAGCAAAATCAACGATCGACTGATAAAACAGCATTCAGCTGTCGATTAAACGTTTTTTAAGATCATCAGTCAGCTATTTTGTTGTCTGCTGTTTTTTCCATAAAATATTTAATACCACAAAATTATTAACCCATGTGGCACCTTCTGTTGAACTGATGATGCAAAGGTAAGCAATCCGATACAAATAACCACCGTGTAATGTAACAATTTAGAGCATCTGTGTTTCACATGGTAGTGCATTGACATAAATTAGGTGAGGTGGTAAATGAGTGCATCTTACATAATTCTGTCATCCTGGCCATCTTTGTGCCAAAAATTATTGAAGTTGGTGAAAATTTGATGAAGTTCTGACAAAAACAATTCTGACTGTTCTTTTTCTGAGACACGGTGTATATATAAAGCTTGTGGAAACTCCAACAAACAGTACATTTCAATACACTACTATATGTAAATGATAACTATGATGACCTAACTAAAGTGGCCACTAATTAACACTGCACAACAGCCACATCTGCTACTAAGGGACAAATCATTTCCTCAATATTACCTAATCCATCACTAGTCATAACAGTAATTTTACAATTACGCCTGCTTCAGAAAAGTTTGACTAATTGATACTTCTTATTCTTCCAATAACTTATTGTATGTATAGCCGTTGCCACAAGTAGCCACTGTCCTGGAAATAGTGCTTTGCCATCATCAAGTAGATTGGAACTCCATGCGTCCAGGTCGTGCGAGTTAAGAAAAATGGAAAAGGAGAGAAAATTGCAATTTTCCAACCAACAGCTACACATTTCTGACAAAGGAGACAATCGGTGCTTAGAATTTCAATTCTGCCCCTAAATTTCCAAAAATGGGGGTTTTAGCCCAAATTTTGAATTTCTGGAAGAAATTGTTCCAACAAAGAAAAATATTCCCGACAGTCTAAATATTTTAGGGGAAGGGAAATTGCTCCCTGCAACAACACCACTGCTGCTGCTGCAGTTGTTTTTCTGGGTTGACCAATTCTTCACCTCCAATCTTCAGGTGCGCCAGCAACATGGGCCTGAAGAGGTTGATCGACTATGATCCTGGCAATATTGAGCACTATTGATTAACTGACTGACTGACCGAATATGAGCACTGAGTACACGCGGCACCTGATACTTACCGACACTGCATATAGGCTGTATCTGACATCGGCCGGTGACTGTAATTCTGATGATATTGGTGATGACATATTCTCATCACATGTCCGACTATCATGGCAGTCAGCGGTGTAACTGTCGCTGGAGCTCAATTCACTTGTGTGCGTCGATCGCTCATCAGCAGCGCAGTCAACATCCATACAGCCTGACAATACGTGCACAGTATCATTAAGGCTGCAAATTTTAAGTGGGAAATAATAGAAAAATTTACAGGTTCATAGCACCATACAATGTAGAATTTGTGGTCATCAACTGAGTTAAAAGTGATGGAAGCGAATTGGACAAAAAAACTTTTTTTACAGTTTATAAAACTATGAATGGCAATATGAGTTATCAACTGAAAACAGCAAATATCACCTTGGGGCTGACGGTTCGTGGATCGTGGTATTCACTAATTCGCAGCATAATTCAAAAATTTGCAGCATGTGATAAAAATGTGCACCTATAATACACTCGTCATCAATTATAACAAAGAAATATTAACTACAAACAGTAATCATGGGAATCTATTGACAACAACAGCAACTAGAGTGAAACTACCAGCATAATCCTGCTGTTTACACAAAGGAAGACTAAGACTTCAGTACGCTGCAGACGGAAAAAATGTATGAAAAACAATAATTAAACCACTGGTAGTTTTCAGCTTTGTAAACTACATTTAGTCTGAGACAAGTTTTAAAAAATGTTTCAGCGAAAATAAAATAATACAGAGTGCTAACAGCATTTCTTCGACAGTCCTCACCACTTGATAAATGTCCGTTAGCAGCAGGCTGTACTCCTGCCATCGTTGTAGTCATCGTATCATCACCATGGTAACTGCTGCCATAGTTACTGTCAGTCTCGGTGTTGTTGTTGTGGTTGTCGTGGTGACGGTCGCCATGAGACGAGCCTGGTACCAGGTAGTTTGTCGGGTCAAAGTCGCGGAATGGAAATCTAACTATTTTGTGCGACTTGACCCAGCGGCCGTTGTGAAACTGGAACCGCTTCAGATGTACTATCTGCAGTACAAATCCACACCACAACAGTATTTCATGTTCACTTCAAATTACTCCGATATGCAAAATTCAGTAAATGTTAATACTACACTGTGTCTGGTAAAAAAATAATCCCTTAGACATCATGCAATAATAATTTCAAATCTGAATGAATCTGAATAAAGTTTTGTACACTTAATCCAAAATAAATTCCTGAAACAATTGCCGAATTTTATTGAAAAATATTATTTATCACCAAAGTTATTGAAAGTTGAATAGCAATAACAAAATATTTCCATTACCAGTATGGCATTACATACTGCAGTTGCTCAAGATAAGTGATGTTCGTTGATGCAATCAAAATAATGTAAACAATAACAAAATGGTGTTTACTGCAGATGATCGTGCTTTAAATAAACTGCTGAGACAACAGAAAGAGTATGATGCTAAAATGTTTATCGCGGAATTTCCCAGAAAGACGTGAAGACCGTCCAGATTAAACAAATGGATACTTCACTTTTTGAGGCGACCTCACAAAAGCCACTGTAACTATTATTTGCTTTGGCAAATTTAACTAAACTTTGGCACTTTGTTTGCCAATAGATGAAAAATTGTTGACGTAAAATTTTGTCAGAATTAGATGTTGTTTGTTGGTTACACAAATGAACACAGGGGTTCACTTATGTAACACCATATTGGTAACGGAGATATTTTGTTATCGATATTCAACAATTAATAATTTTGCTAGGAAATAATATTTTTCAGTGAAATTTGGCAATCACTTCTGGAATTTATTAGCGATTAAGTGTAGAAAACTTTATTCAAATTCATTCAGATTTGACATTTTTATTGCACGATGTCTAGGGGATTAGTTTTTTTACCAGACACAGCGTAAATGAAAAACAAGCTGCTAGAATCCATTATCAGTGCACAACTCATCAGCTGACATGACTTCAACAGTAAAGCCAGACACAGTTCTAATAATCAAATCACAACTGGAGAAACATGGAATCATACAACATAAAATCCTTTCCAAGCTACAAGGCCTAGAGGGTAACGATGATCTCAGTTTCCTTAGCCCTCAGCCAGACACCAGTTTGCACTTCCAGACCAGACCACGGATATAGGGCTAGTGCATCACATAGTGTGCCAGTTTATGCCAAAGCTATCATCGGTACTCACTGTGTCTACCCACCAATAAATGGCCAGGATGAGCTTACATGGGAGGACGGCTACACACAGAGATTATTTAACCTATGGGAGAAAATTTCAGCAAGAAAAAAACGCTATAGAATGGCACAATGTGATAAAAAAACAAAAAGCGTAGAAAACGAGGGAAACTGACAAGAATGGGGGGCAGCCGCCAGATCTCCAACTTCTTGGCAGCGAGTCGATGTTTCTTGCATTTGCTGCAGTAATACAACTCATCCTCTCCCAACTCCTCTTCCTTCGTGAAAGCTTTCAGACATGTGTCCAGACCAATCGGCTCAGTCTGCTGTCTCCGGCTTGCCTCCACGCTTTTATGGTCGGTAAACAACTGTCAACACATATGCAAGTCTACATGAATGACCAGACGCTACCTGTACTTTAATAAAATCACACAGCAGCTATCCAATGTCATCCATTTAAACACATTGCTACTTAATCATACTACTATTACCACAAACAGCAGTATCAGTATCGTTTTTATTTTCCTATTCATTATAATATTCAGCCAATTTTTCCAGCGTTAATGGTGACACATTTCAAAAAGCAAACTTTCAGACTGAAAAGTTTTAAATCCTAGCTTCAGTCTGATGTAAATATAGCATACATTAAACACCTAAGACAGTTCACTGGAGTCCTTCCAATTTCTTTAGCTACTACATTTGATTTTTTACAGACTTTGCACTTCATCACACATAATGATAATGACACATATTATGATAGCTACATGAATTATGATTATTTGTTAATGATTTGCTGTTAGTGTTATTTATTATTTGTCGTTTGTGGAGGGTGACCAGACGGAAAACGCTAGCAGTTAATATTCACACATTTAGCAAACAACCAGAATAAGGCTGTTAAGTCTGTGAGGCTGGTCTGCGTACCTTCTCCTGTGAAGCGTGATATCTCAAATGTAGTGCAGTTGGTTCCCAGTCAACAGCCACATAGCATGTTGACACATTAAACAACTGCGCACTGCATTCCAACTTACAACCATTGCAGAACCTTCAACATCCAGCGACACGATCAGCGCTATACGACATGCCTACATCAGTGTATAGCGCATGGTCAACCAACGACTGAGTACATAAATGATTGAAAAAACCCGTTTTTAAAAAAAAAGCCAACCCAGTGGGTAATATTGGGCTTTGGGTTTGTTTGGGTTTTTAAAACGGCTTGAACCTTTGCTGAAAAGTCTGTTGGTTGATTCATCTGAGACAATTTTCCAAAACTTGCAACAAAATTCATAGGTTTAGATATTTCAAAAACTGAAACGAAATAATGAAATATTTCGTTACTAGATAAAACAAAAAATACTAAAATTAAACTAAACTTGGGTGCGTTTGTAGCATTCTTTGCTTAGGCAGGTTTACCCAGCAAAAATCCAACACATTTTGAGGATATTTATCAAGGTCTGTCAACCCCATACATCAATATGCAATACAGAAACAAACCCAAACATGCCACTAGCAACAAAAAACAAGAAAAGCCCCGCTAACACAAAGGGGATTGCGCAACAGCAGTGCATGTTTGAAAGCCCAGTAAAACAAAATCAGTCGCCAACTCTGTATCGGCTGGAAATCGCAAATTTTCCCTACCCCCTCTCATTTAGTGCCCACGTTCAGGGTGACCCCTTTCAAATTTATGGAAAAGCTTTACGGTTCCTGAAACTAGAATCTTCCAGGTAGCCGACAGTGAAGATTTGGTTGTCCTAGCTTGCACTGTTTTTGACTGATCCACCCGTGTGGACAGAGAGATGGACAGATGGACAGACAGACTGACAGACAGACAGAATTGTGATGGCTAAGACGCACTACAGCAGTAGCTGCAGTTGCGCATAATGAATGTTCACAGAATACCTGCAAACAAAACATGCAACTGATGGCTTGAAACTCTCAGTACAAATGTCGTTGGTACTTGTATGCTTAGAAATAGGTAAGTACATGATTAACGCTTGAACATGTTTACACTACGCAACAAAATGATGAAAGAAAACTCCACACACGCAGACAAGTCATGTGAAAAAATACGATCAAGTACACTTGGCTCAACTCAGGACTTAAGATTTCCATAAACTTGGGGTCTATCACAAAGTCATCAACTCAACTACTGATGCAATCTTCACAAACTTAAAATATTTCTAAAAACATTGGCTACAGGACTGTCTGTCAACAAAACTGATCTGCTACTTTGGATGCTAATAACGTATTTGTACTGCAATCTTGTAGTTTGTCTTAGTTCATGCTAAGTGGAATTCATTTATTATTATTAATATTACAAGCAGATAGGCGATGTCGCTCGCAACCGCACGTGACAAACAGACAGCAGATAGCTACAGACACAGTGTCTTACAATAAGGGACATTTATTGCAAAAATGAGCCAATTACATCTGCAATAGATGATCGAGTATGCACAAGAAACTGTCTCATGATGCAGTATATCAGAGACAAGCAGTAGCAGCAGTGATTGTTTATCATACCTGTACCATGGACACCACGTGCACGTGCATCCGTCTTTCTGGACGGCTTTCAGAGTGAATGGATATTCATAGCCCAGACTGTCGTCACTACAACAAGCAATAAACCCCTCTATGAATGAATACTCATTGGTCGAAATGGTATACAAGTTATATGCAAATTTCATCAGAAATCAACGTTTATTATAACAGACAGTCGTTCCGAAGATAGCAGAAGCCAAAATGTCAAAAAAAGACATTAAAACAATGATAGTATTCTGATGAAATTTACTACGTATAACTGATAAACTAATAAACTGGCTTCAAATACTCACTTCCACACAATGATCACAGCTGTCCACAGCATAAACCATCACCCATTACAGAACCATGCCACAAATCAGTCATCTCTTACAGTTAATTTTACAATAAGTAACAATTAAATCATCGATTTTAATTACAACTAACAGTAATAAACATGCAAAAATGCACATTTTTCCTTAGCAAATAAAGTTAATCAGCTGATTTACAAATCAGACACAGTTAGTAAGGTCCCGTTTTTCCACGCACATTTGATGGCCGATCAAACTTATCTCTGGTCATCTTTGGGACTTGATCAGAGATCATCTCAATGACTGTTTTCCATTGCCAAGTCAGACAATTGACGATTAAATGTGGCGATCTGCAGTTCGTTGCTTATTCACACAAGAAACACCGCTTCACTTCGCCAGTCAGAACGGCAGTTCACACATTAAAATAAAGTTCCAGGCATGGCATCACTACTTTAATACTGTGTATAGTGTTCTATGAAGAAATAAAATGTATAGATGCTCCTGCATTGATTTACGATGGAACATATTTTCAACAGCAAACGATATGGACAACATCGTAGATAACATTGCAATGACAACGTTTACTGGTTATGGCGCCCACTCGCAGAGCATGCTGGGTAATTTAGCACAACACTGTAAATCGAGGTCACTGTCAGCCGATCAGACTGGCATAAAGTGGGCACAGTTGACGATGAATCAACAAATCATCGATCACATTATTGGAGATCAAAAATGCATGAAAAAACGAAACATAGTTGATTGCTGATCAATTCAGAACATCAAGATGATCGGAGATCAGTAAAGTGGGATCAAATTTGACTTGACGGTGCATGAAAAACTGGACCTTAATGTGTTTAATAATTTACGATGCTGACCAGTCCTGAGCGTGGTTGGGTGGGGCAGCGTCAGACGGTGGCAGTGGTGTGACCAGGTACGAGACTCGACTCCAGATTTGCTCGTAGAGGTCACTGTACGTCACTGCCGAGTCACACGGGATTACCATCGGCATTCCAAACAGACTTGGACGTGACTTTTGTGACGACAGAAAGTATAACTCCATGTGTACCTGGCGACAGGCACAAACAACAGCAGCCACTGTGAATGAGTTATGCATTCATAGATATATTACGACAATGCATGCATCATGCAGAAATGAAGAATTCAGTAGTGATGGCATGGTTTCGATGTTATACGACTTGGGATACGTTTCTTCTAAATACAAAAGACTGCACAACAAGTTACAACACACAACAGTAAGAGGTAGACAACGAAAAGGGAATAATGTACAGAACCAATATAGACTCAATTAGACAGATATGTGGAATGTCACTGAAAAAAATAATAACGCAAAATTCAGAGGACTAGAAAGTGCATAAAAAATAGAAGTTAGGTATAATTTACCCAGACCAGACACACAGTGAAACTGTCACAAAGAAAAATTTGCTAACAAAAAAAGAGAGCAGCATACAAAACAGTCAAACAGAACAAAAAGTCTGCTTACCATCTTGCGATGCATGGCGATGATAAACCCGTTGAAAGATCCTTCGGTGCTAATGCTGTCACTGGCTGATGTTGTAGATGCACCGTTAGTGTCACCGGCTGAGTGTGTGGATACACCGTTACAAGCGGCAGAATCGACCGAGTGGTCAAGTGTGAGCGAGACTTCGTTGTTGTTGACACCATTGCTGCTGCCGACAGCATCACCGGACGATCGTTGCTGCCATGGCCCAGAGTCCGAACTATCAGCAAGACTATCATGATTATGAGGATGATTATGAGAAAGAGGCTTGTCAATGTCACAGTCATCACTGCTCCCATTCACTGGCAATGCATCAGTCTCAGCAGAAGAAGAGTAGGGCTCGTTGGCATTAGCAGCACAGCTCTCTGAAACAGTTCGACCACACCAGCTTTATTACTAGAGCCCTCAGTTTTCCGCGGGCCATGGAATTTCAAGCCAAGCCGCAGAATTTGCCCTTTTCCATGAAATTTTGATGTTGCCGTAAAATTTCGTGAAATTTTTCAGAAGTTGAGAACTGACTGATGGTTAGTACGATCGTCGGCTTGATAATGTACATTAATTAGACTAACTATATCACTAAGAAAAATCAAACTAAACTGCCTAAAGCTGTGTCCCTACTAACAATTGCCATCGTAAGATATGGCACAATCATAAATAAACACAATGCGACTAATTAACAAACTGCACTTTTAAAAATAGAAAAAGATCGATATGTTTTTGGTATGTTGCTAGCATAACTGAGCACCATGCCAGCCTCCAAAAAGTGAATTTTTAAACAAAATATTGCTTAGTTTACACACAAACGGCAGGCCGCGGTAAGCCGAGGAATTTGGACAATTTTTCTGTGTGGCCGCGGAATTTGGCAATATTTTACGCGGAAAACTGTGGGCTCTATTTATTACTATCCACATGGGTGACCACCTGCACTCCTGCAGGTGTGTAAACCATCTCGTTTTGTAACCAGCAACCCAGGTCACTGAAATCAACTCAGCCTGGCCATCCCTCAATGGATATGCGATATGAGTACTGAGTACCAATGAAAGCTGCAGCATGAAGAGGCACACCACATGATGATGATGTGATCTCAGTGTATGCTGGTGTCTAGCTAAAGGTAAGGGACCCTATAGGTCATGTGACTCAACAACAGCTCGCTGGTAACATCAGTCATAAACCACTGTCCAGTGGTAGCAGACATACTATTTGCCAGACTGATGGGTATTGACAATACATACAAATCAAAGATAATAATATGTACAGCTAGCCACACATAACAATGCATCAAAATATACTGCTATCAAAAGACTATAGCACTATCAGGTTGGTACTGGAGTTACCAAAAATAGAGTTAGGAAGTTAGGGATAAAGTGGATAATAATTTGCTACTCCATCTGATTGCCCTAATGGCAGTCAAATGACATGACAGTCAATGGTGTAAGTTCGAATTAAACTACTTCATTTGCTTTGACTTACACAACTGTAGAAACTAGCAGCTAGCAGTGCTTACTAGTAAAGCCACGCTGTATCTGTCCCAGTCCAAACTGCTGCTGCTGCTGCTGACGGTCGCCATGGTGATGGTGTTGAGGAGTGGACTGCTGGCTGGATGATGAGTGGTTACAAGGCAACGTACAACCAGCTTTCTCCTCCGCAGCGGACATCGGTGCAATCACCGGCAATGTAGCCGGCAGTTCGTACACTATCAGGTTACCTCCAACGTTCGTCTTCACCTTAGCAATGTCGCTTGGAAAACTCTGCCACATCACAATCAAATACAACATAACCCATCTAGCTCTTTGCTATTGTACTATAGTCGATATACTCACGTATACGTCAACCCCTGAACTTTCAAGGCAAAAATTTCTCCCAAAATGATTGACCCACGAATAAATCGACCTCCAAATTTCGAGTTTTTCACCTTCATCCTTCAAACAGTTTAATTGTTGCCATGCACTGCAAGCTCTACTGTGATGTGCTAACAATGCCAGTGTACAGCTCGTCAAAGTGTCGCTTGCGATGATAAGTTAAGTCAACTTAGCTCAAGTTAATCAGTTGCACAGAAGTAAGGCAAAGTTGCAGATAGAGATTTACTCGAACAAGCGTTCCGTAGACTTCTACAAGCACCAGCCGAGATGCAGGCACTCCACACAGTACGCTCAGTTGCTGCTTTAGACTACGATACTTCTCATCCATGTTCATACACAAGCCGTACTTGACAGCATGCGGCTGATTCAGTCGCACCACTACAAACATCAACAACAGCCAAAATTTTCTCACACTGATAAATCAGCCGATACTAATTTAACAGTCAGTAAAACATTCAAAATACACAAATTATTAGAATACAAGCGAATATTAGAATACAACTCGATGGCTACACAATATGTGGCCATATGACACGGGGAACGCTCAGACCGATTCACACCTAGTCGTTTTTGAGTTAGGGGCCTGTACAGGACAGACAGACAGACAGACAAAGGGATGAGCACGACCCATAATGTAGCCTATTAACATGGCTGCATAATAAGTAAAGGTTTCAACACGGTCTACAGTATATTATGCAAGTCAAATGAGGCATAATACACAGTAGACTGTGTTGGAACATACTTATTTCATAGCCATGATCGAAAGTGCATTCTGCCTGGAGACACGTGTGATATACAAATGTAAAATGCTGTCAGTCGTCATGAATGAGTGGAGTGGAATTATCGGCACTTATAACTAGGGCTCACAGTTTTTCCGCGGTAAATTTTGCCAAATTCCGCAGGCCAGTTCGCAAAATTCCACGGCTCACCACTGCAAAACTGTCCAAATTCTGCGGCTTAACATGGCCTTTTGTTTGTGTGTAAACTAAGCTTTATTATGTTTTAAAAAGTGCGGTTTTTGGATGCTGGCACAGTGCTCAGTTATGCTAGCAACATACAAAAAAATTATTGATCTTTTTTTCTTTTCAAAAATGCAATTTGTCAATTAGTTGCATTGTGTTAATTTACGATTGTGCAGTATGCGATGGTAATTATTATAGTAGAGACGCAGTTTTAGGCAGCTCAGTTTGATTTTTCTCCATGATATAGTTAGTTTAAAGCCAATGATCGTACTAATCATCAGTCATTTGTTAAGTTCTGTAAAATTCCACGGCAATATCAAAAATTCCGTGAAAAAAGGCAAATTCCGCGACCCGCGGAAAAATTGAGGGCCCTACTTATAACACTTCAGACACTAAAGTGAGAGATAGGGGGAATACGTAAGTCATAAAATAAAAGAGGCACGGATACCGATGATTTCGAGGTAGATGCAGGAGTCCATGGGGAGAGGTAGAGAGAGGAATGTAAAAGGGTCAAACTTGACACTGGTGTGCTGGCACTGGATGCAGCGGACACAGGATTTGAGCTGGCCGTGGAATAAGTCCACTATGATGGACTGGTTGCGTAACAGATGATTGTCCCAGGCCTAGCACACACACAGACACAAACAAACACATATACAGGGTGTGCCAAAAAATGACCCAACTTGTTTTTGTCTAAACTTCGTCAAATCTCCAGTCTACCAAATTTGACAATTTTTGCTGTACGGATAGTCAAGATGATAAAATTATGTGAGGTACACTCATTGTCCACCTCGCCTAATTTATGCCAACGACCTACCGTGTAAAATGCAGATGCTCTAATTTGTTGCATTACACAGTAATCATCACTATCAGATTGCTCACCTACTTATTATCAGTTCGACAGAGGGTGCAACATGATTTAATAATTTTGTGGTATTAAATATTTTACGCTAAAAATAACATGAATGAGTGCTGCGATATTGATCAGTTGATCGTTGATGCCGCTATCAGCCATGTCATCACGTCTAAGCCATTGTGTACATTTTGGACATACATTCTAAAAATTTGAAAGCACGTTCTTACACAAAATGATAATTCTGCTAAATAAATCACATTTTAGTATGTCATGTGCTTAAATAAGTTGCTAGAACTTTTACGGTGACAACAACTAAGCATCATGCAACAATTTGGAGCATCTGCATTTTACATGGTAGTGCATTAACATAAATTAGGTGAGGCGGACAATGAGTGTACCTCACATAATTTTATTTTCCTGAATATCTGTGTGCAAAAAATTTATCAAATTTGGTGCAGATTTAACAAAGTTTTGACAAAAACAAGTTGGGTCATTTTTTTGGCACACCCTGTACATATCATCAACATCATCGTCATCATAAGCAGTGGCAGCATCATTAATGTACTTATCTTTATTCACTGCTCATGTCAGCTCCAACTAATCTTTAACAAAACAACAGACAAAAAACAGCTTCAGAATATAAAAGAAAAATGAGATATAGACAGACAGCTGAGTTAGTTAGTACAAGAAATGGGTGCCAAAAAACTGAAAAAAATGCTGACAAATGAATGAAACTCTGCACAGATGTTTAACACAACACTTAACTTCTTTTTAGACATACCGGTGGTACCAATGTGAACTATGCTTGAACACAGTATAGTAAGCGTTTTCCTTAGCTATAAGCCTTCTTTAGCAATAAGACCATCAGCATGCCATTCAAGATTCTAAGACAAAATATGAGTGCATAAACATTCTTCTAAAGCATTGTCTTAAGACCAAAAGTTCCGAATAAAATAAACTGCAAATCACTGACACTGTACATGTATGAATCAAAACCGATCATAGAAAACAAGATGCAATCAGTCTGAGTTCTAGTGACAACCTCTTTAGCGACAATGTCATCGGGTCGTCCATCACTGTCCTTCAACTCCACATATGGCTTCTCATGTACCCTGACAGCAAACACAGTCTGCATCATTCTACACCATATCCCATAAAAAATACCTGGCACTATTTATCATATCTTTGCCAAACTGTGACCAATTTTCAAAATTCTTTCACTGAAAGACACGAGAGAAAAACTGTCACAATGCTGTCACTAAACATGCCACCATCACAACTAAAAAATACATTTTTTTTCAAACATAATCTTCTACATGGTAGTGTAGTGACTCTTGAGCCTTTCAGCAGACAATACAGCTACATCGACCTTCTGTCTCAATTAGCTATACCTTGACCACCAGTTGATGGAAAAGAAGAAGATAACATAACTGCTTAAATGATTAAACATCACGATTCACAGCATGATGCACTCTTTACCTTCACCACTAAATCATGGCAATTTATAGCAACAAATCCAACAACTGCACAAAATCTTTACCATATTCCAAATAATCATAACTGAGGTCAGCAGACACGAGGCACACATCAAGTGAGCAAGTGCACAGTTCGTTATTAGCAAATGAGCACGCAAGAGACACCATAACAACGTTAATAACAACTAATTACATGAATAGAAGCGGCACATAAAATCACAACAAAGCACCTGTTGAGATCTTCGTGAAGGCCATCGAGCACAAACGCCAGCAGCTCCTGAGAATCATGCTGCTGAAAGCCGTTGAAACACGGAGCATACTTGCCAATAGTCCACTGTATACATGAACATGCATACACTTTGACACAAAAGACAGACATGTACACAGAGAGGTTACATGAGTCACGTTAAAACGTAAAACCAAAAAACACTAAAACAGTAGTGAACTGTACAAAATCTAGCTTGATAAAAACCACGAGTGTGTAAGACAAATGTGAGGATTACAGAATTCCACTTTTACAGGCCAACTGTCTTCAGTAACAACTGTCCCACAGTGCTAGAGCGCTAGGGGCTATTACTGCAGCTCAAAGATAAGAGGGTAAAGAAAATATGGCTAAAGCACCAACACCAAACTTGCATAAAATGCACTCTTAAGAACATCCATACACAACCAATAATGAATCAATCACTTGACAAAAAGTTAAAGATATGCATAACTTTTCATTGGAAACCATCCCAAACATATGAAGCATCACCTGCCATATGGGATCATACAGTGTTAGGTGATGTACCATGACTTAACTGGAACATACAGGCTGGTACTTGTTCACCTACCGTAGACGAATGCAATGCCGAATTAGCCTGGTTAATTGGTTATATACTGCGATCGTTACATCGACGTAGTGACTATTTGATAATGATCCGACCAGTTGTTAAACACATGGTTGCAAATACAACACCCTATCATCACACCACCATTGCTAACAATTGCCATGATCAGTAGCAGGATATTCCTCACTCACCCAGGTATCACCAGTAAGTGAAATAGTGAAAAACAAGATGCCCGGTTTACCCGCAGTTTGAGTGGAGCAATGCTCCTTGCTGTAGCACTCCACAGATCCTTCACCAGTTCACCGTATCTCTGAGCTATGTTGCCGCGAGCACCCAGCGGATTAGACCTTGAATGAGCACCATTTAAGCTAAGTTAGTCAGGGGGTCAGAATCTTACGACATCATATTTTGTGCCGACTTTTATCCTCTGACGCAATTTCAGTGGAATAGTATTACTTTAATACTATTCCACTGAAATTGCATCACGGGATAAAAGTCGGCACAAAATACGATGTCGTAAGATTCTGACCCCTGACTAACTTAGCTTAAATGTTGAGAAACATACAAGAAAAAACAATGGCAGGTTTCTATACACAGAGCTAATAATAACAATCATTATAACTACTATTTGATCTACAGATGGATACCGTAGAAATAGCTCATACAAAAATGACATCAAAGCATGCACAACTGTTTACAAAATGGCACGCTATTTATCAGTGAGAGGCAGGCGATCTACCTGTTGAGCTCGTACAGGTGAAGACCACTGGTGAAGTATGTCGTCAATATAAAGGTGTTACTGATGCACTGTAGGGCGGAGTTCATGAAGCACGTGTTACCGAGGTTGTTCAGGCCTGTTGCACCTCTTTCTATCGGCACTACATTATAACAATGTTACACAGAACTCAGCACATTCCACCGTATCTGCATAATAAATCACTGGTGCAAAATCCGACATTACAGTTCTTAAGTCATTCATCTGTTGACTTTCGTTGACATTTACGGCACAGATGAAGCTGCCAGTTTTTTTTGACAAACACTAAACACAAACATAAGTCACGTTTGCAGCCCATTCTATTAGCACTGTAGAAAAAAACATCAAATATTTTTCAACCTCTTAACGTTAGCATATTAGAATATAAGAAAAAAAAACATCAAATAAAAGAATGCAAAAAAAGGATCCAGAAAATGGATGAAAGGCATGCAGTCACAACTGAAACTGCATAAATGACATTTACCACTAACTCCATAGACAGCCATCCCACAGTCCTACTTTTCTATTTCAACATTGGCAATTCTTTGGCCCGACCTGACGACATTCTGCTCAGATTTAACTCTTTCAAGGCAGAATAATTTTTTCCCATAGGCCTTCGAGGCGAAGTACTTTTTGGGTTAACGATGTGACGCTGCATTGTGCCGTTGTCGACACATCAGCTACTGTCAGCCTCCTACCTCCCAATGCCAACATTTGTTGACATCAACTTCAAAAGTGTTAAACAGAACAAAAACAATGAATCTAAAAAGCAAATAGCCATTATTTTCAAAACAACCACGAGGACAGCACTAACATAACTTGCATAATATAGATACAGCAGCTGACCTGTTTGTGACTTATCAATAAGAGCCTTGTTCTTTGCCAGCTGGCACAGCTCCTCGGGCCATGTTAAATCCTTGTTTCTTACTGTCAACATAAAACACCATCAGTGTCACCTCTGAGCAGTAATTCCTCTTATAATATGTTACCAACTAATGAGTAATAATCACCCTCACGCAAAGTGCCAATGTAGCAACAATGGCAGCAACACTCATTTGATGACAGAATAGGTTCCAGGCTGTAAAAATCCTGCTAAAACAATTACCGAAACAGTTTACTGATGGGTGACCCAAACAACCCTATGCTAGTAGCTCTCAAGGTAAATGGCAAGTTGAGGAAAAATCTAAAGAAGCAGTTGCAGCAGCAGCTGGAGCCTGGAAAAAAGCACCCAACCTATAAAATGCAAAGTTTACGTATGGGCGACACGGCCTAACTTATAGTAACAATACCTTTCCAATTAAACAAGTACTGACAGAATTGAAAAAAGCAGCCATAGCAGCAGAAGCAGCAAAAATTATAATAAGGTGCTGGACAAAAAAAGCATTTGCAATATAAAGTTGCAAGCCAGTTAACTCAAATCCGCTCAGGCCACTACATGCATTCAGAGAATATCACCCTCTATTGGACTCTTTCACTGAGTCAACATGCCTCGAATGCAGTCATGCCACCCACACTGGAATATTAGCTACTTGACTGCCTTCCATCTCATACCAGGGGTAATCATGCTGTCACAACATACAGTGCAGACATGGATTAAAAAAGTAGGCAGGGCATAGAATTGCAATCATTTTCCAACAGATAATGTGAATTTTGGACAGAATTCTAACAGAAAGCTGCAACCTTCCAACAGAGAATACTATGGGTGCTCAAAATTTCACTTTTACCCCTATATTTCCCCAAAATGGGGTGTTTTCAGCCTGATATTTTGCACTCTGACTAGAATATTTGGCCAAGAAAATTTCTTAAGACAATTTTCTGACAGCTCAAATTTAGGGTGGGCAACTGACTCCCACTGCCACATCGCCACTGAGGATGCACTACTGTGACTTATGTATCAAAAATAGCAAAAACAGGAGCAGAATAATAATTACCTTCGATGAGTATCTGAGTACCATCCTCAATACCAAGCTGCTCCACTGTTTTCTCTTCAGCCTCAAGCAACGACACATTTTGCTGACACACACATATACTCACTTGTCAGTTATGAATAGCACTCATAGAATAATGTCTCAATCTCATGGGACCATGTCCTCTGCCAGAAATTAAATAATTAACAGAATTTTCACAGAACAACTAAAACATGCCAACCTCGTATATAGCACAAAAATAGGCAATTCAATATATCAAAGTAAAGTAAGCATTGGACAGAGTATAAAATCACCCGAGCATTCGTCCGTCCGTCCGACTTTTGAGGCGCCATATCTCAATAACGATGCAAGACAGATGCATGGTCACAACGGACCACCCATAGGAAGTCGCCCACCACGAGTCAAATGAACACGAGACCAATGATGTCACACGTGACCCCAAAAAATCAAGGTCGTGACCTTATTATTTTTGTGGCGGCAATTAAACTTTTTAATTTTTACCACTGGCCAACACAGCTCACTTATTTAACTTATATGGACTTTACTGTTAGCTATCAAGATGCATCGGACAGACTCCATGTTCGTTTGAACAGTATCTTGTTACAAAAAAGACGGTTTAGTTGTCTTCATATAGTCATTCATCTAAGTACTAAACAGGCCTGACTACAGCAACTTCACAAATCGAGAAAAACATGTTACCACCAAACCAAATCACCACATAATTTCATTTCATGATCTACTCAGTCCTATCTCTCACTGTGATGTCTGGAGTGATATATAAGTGCCCATAATCTCAATCCACTCAACAGTGATGACTGGTAGTATCTCGCATTTGTATATTATCCAAGCAAAACACACCGTCGATCATGGCCACAAAATGAGCTATGTTGCAACATGGCCTACTCTGTATTATGCCTCGTTACACTCGCATAATATACTGTAAACCATGTTGAAACCTACAATTAAAACGTACGCAGAAACACGAATGATCTTTTAAGGAAAAATGGCTGATTTTCCCCAAGCATACCTCATCACGGACCTTCCACAGCCGCATATCCTCACGGCTGATCTTGAGATGTGTCGTGAGGAACTCGTAGACTTGCTGTAACGTGTGCTTGCAGCTGAACGATGCCGTGTACGCAACGTAGCGACGTGGCGGAGTTGTACTTGATGAACCCACAGCTATACCAGCTGCACCTGCTATCATGTCACATTACAGTGCTTAGTATTTGTAACAAAATGCTGTTTCATATATAAAGAATATGAAGAAAAAAGTAAAACTTGTACACATACATAGTGTTCAGTAACTGTAACACAATGCTGTGTCGTACATGAACAGTATAAAGCAACGAGTCAAAGATAATTTTAGCAGCAGGTAAAAGACTGTTATAAACCTGCAATTTGGCATCATCATAATTTATGACGTCACAAGGCATTAAACAAAAATGATTCGAAGCGTCAACAAAAACGTCTCAAGTCATTCATGATCATGAATAGCAGCCACCAAAATGATCAGATTTTAGATTTCAAAACAAATAATAGTCACTGGGGGTCTGTTTATTAATTTTTGCAGAGTGGCCTTGGTGTACGAAAATACACTCATAAACAGCCGGCTGGGTAATAATAGACGTAGGACTGGACTGCAGTGCCAAATTTGGGGGAGGGTGCATGGGGCTTGCTCCCAGCCCTTTGCCCATCAAGGGCCCCATGCAACAGGATAGATATCTTGAATCTTCATCAACACAACTGATATAATTACCAGTCAAATTCTGAATAATTTTTCCTGATACCGTTAAATGTTGACAAAATGTCGCAATTGACTGAAGTGCTGTAATCTGCGGCTACCACAGATTAGGCTATCGTATATTCACAAATGCAATTGAGAAATTTATAAACATACAGTATTTGTCAAGGCTTTCAAAAAATCGGATACCATGGGGCTCTGCTTTGGTAAATTCAACTACAGACCGAATAATTTTATCAAACAGCGAGCCTGATTTTCCGCTTTTTGCGTTAGCACTCCAAATCGTTTCGGTTTAAAGCTCTAAGACATCATAAATTACAGTGACGTCACATTTCCAACACGCGCACACGAGTACACAAGAAAGGCGCGTTTTACTGATGAGGCTCCAAACTTTTTGCCCGCCCCTCGTAACAACAACCAGAGACCACAAACAACAGGCACCTGAGTGGAGCGTAATGTGCAATATATTATAATCAATACAGTCTAGCAAACTAATGAACAAAACAAACGAGACTCCAAGAAGACAACTGACAAGCCACTACTACCACCCACAAACGACAAATATCAACAACAACAAAAAACAACAGGAACAACATCGTTAACAACAACAGCAAGTACAACAAAGTCTTTTAGTCCTCAGATTCGGTCACTGGCTGACATTGTGCACTTTAAATATGCCCTTACTTACTTCCTTCCTTACATTACAACATCGGCACTGCACTAGAAAACAAACAATACAACAAGGAAATGATGAAGACAAACAGATTACAACTACGATGATGACAAGATGGTACCCAAAAAGTGGACATTCGTGCTTCACGTATCTGGACAAAGCTATCAAACAGCTTTGAAAATGATAAACCTTGATCACTGCAGTGAAGAGTGCTCATGCTGAAAACAAAGTTCAAGTGTTGCACATGTCCACCCTTCAATGCAATGATCGAGGCTTATCATTTCCGAAACTTCATGATTATTGACCTACACAAAGCATGCAATGTTCCACTTTTTAAAGTGCCATCTGGTACATTCGTTTGCTTACTGGACATGATGCCACCGATGCTGCCAACCATACCAGCAAACATGTTAGCGTTCGGCTGACGCTGTCCCGACAGCTGATAGCGCAGCAGCTTCACTTGCACCGGGTACAACTCCAGCTCGGCCGCAGCACCCGCTCGCGACACTATCACCTAAGATAGTACACAAGTCAGCTCATGTAAAAAACAGTAACTATAGGAATTCATCACATTACGACCTTCATGCATCAAATTGCAGATGTAGCTAGAAAAGTTAACAAATCAGTAATTAAATTTTGATGAATTTACATCACGTATTGACTCATGACAATGATACACACACATACATACAAGAACACTTCCAATAAACAACAATAACAACTGTTTTATGTTGCACATAGGTTCTTGCTCAAAGCTGTCTGCATGTATTCGTCCATTTCGAGCTGATGAGAACATAGCTGCAATAGTAGCAGTACTTATCTATTCCACTTTTTGACCTGCATGTGCATGCTCTAATAAAATTCAGCTCGATTCAATAAGTAAGTAAGTAAGTAGGTGCATATTTAAAGTGCACAATGTCAGCCAGTGGTCGAATCTGAGGCACTTGGCTGAGCTGCTAGGGGAGCAGTAGGCCTGCTGGAAGCAGCGAGTTTTAAGGAGGTGATGGAAAGTGTCTGCAGAGGTAGAACTGCGAATGCTAGAGGATAGTGAGTTCCAGACTGTGGGAGCTGCAATGGTTGTGCGGATACATGGAACTGACAGCAAATTGGTGTTGGCAGAACGCAGAGAATGTGCGAAAGTGTGATAATTAAGCAGAGAACGCAGATAAGCAGGTTGAGAGAAGTTGAGAATGTTGTACATCAATGTGGCAAGTTTGAATTCAGTGCGTTGACCAATTGAGAGCCAATGCAGATCCTGGTGAATATCAAATGAGTCAGTACCACAAGGGATAGCATGACTGGCAACGACTCTAGCAATTGTGTTTTGGACACGCTGAAGACAGTTGATATTTTTCTGAGTGGTGCCAAAAAGAAGAGAATTAGCATAGTCGAAGCGAGAGCAAACCAGGGAAGAAATGACAATTCAGCACATCTCCTTGTTATAAAAGTGGGTGACTTCACTGTTTGACTAACTTTCGCTGAGCCTTTTCGCTGAGCCAAAGCTAAAACTGAATGCTAAAGTCTGTAAAAGACCAAAATTCAACTAAACTTTGGCCTAGGTCCACTGACTTAGAACAAAACGATTAAAAATGGTGTAAAAACAGGTAAACCTGACAGGAAATAAATCAACCAATTACGCTTGGACTTGCTTATTTAATTGTGCCGCACACGCAAATGACGTAATTATGTAACATCTTACGTCATTGTGTAGCCATTACAGCATTTATCCATATGTATAGAACTGTAGTCACCACGTTTTCGCTCAGCTAAAGTTGAAAGTCGAAGTGAATTCCGGCTCAACGAAATCACTTCACTTTTTGACTTAAGTAAATACTTAGACTGAAGTTTAGACTCAGTGAAAGTCTAAGTCAAAAAGTGAAGTCGCCCGATGTATCACAGTTTTTCCGATGACACTTCGAGACTCATCTGCTCTCAGACAACATCTATATCAACTAACTGCTACCAGCCATGCCTACGATTCAAACTTCTGTTTAGACATATGGCATGCTATAAATGCAGGCTACTTACTTACTGGCTTAACACAATTACCGCGATACTATACACAGAAGTAAAAATTCAGATGTACTGCAGAAACAATTTAAGATGCATAATATACAGGATCACTAAAATGCTGATAACTGGTCATTAAATATGCTAAGATGAAGAGAGACATGGTGTTTATAGCAACTGCTAACAGCAACTTGTGGTTAACTCATGTGACAATATCTGTATTGGCAGATAATGAGTGAGGCTTACAGTCCTTGGCAGAGCAAATGTTCCCTTGCCATACCACAGCGCCAGAGCCTTCCACAGAGACTCCGGCACTATCTCATAGTCAACTCCTTGCTGAAGCCGCCGATCTCTCTTCAAACAACCGCCCTCATTAGTCAGCGTTGGCACCTGCAGCAACAGTTATATAACCGTTAACCATGTAAAACGTTATTGCTATAATTACTACTAGTGATGCAAACAATACTGTAGCCATAATGACTACTATGAAAACTGCTAACTATAAAAGATATTGGCATCAAGCGTGGATGATATGCAGACGTATGTCCAGCCGACAAGCATCTCAGGCACAATAGTGAATTAGGCAAGCGGACAACTGCGAAAAAGCGAGATATGCAACATTTTTTGGCTTTTACATTATCTTTCAAACTTAAAATAGGTATACAAGTTTCTGCTGCCCTTGACAGGCTCAAACATATTTCGGTCTTTTGTGCTTTCAAATTAACAGCCTGAATGCGGCAGAAAAATGCATAGTCCAACCTATGGCATGGCTTCACAAAATCTATACAGATCAGAACTGCCTTACTAGTAAGGAGAGCTATTTCAAGATTAATAGCACAAAAAATAAACAGGTTTATGTGGTAATATCTGCATAATATTTTCTGACAATAATCTGACGAGTAACACTGGAGTGACTGTGTGTGCGAGTAGTTTCTTAATAATAATAATAATAATAATAACCTTTATTCACACAAAAACAGTGTAGAGCAAGACAGAGACAGACACAGAAAATAAGACAATCAATAAACCGAACTTATGTAAACATAAAAAGCGTGCCAAAGACAAGCTTAACAATGACCGTGAAAATGTCTGTACACAGAATAAGCTAAACATAATTTGTTAGACTCATAAAAACCAAACACATCGTAAAAAATATTGTGAATGGAAATAATAGGAGTACTTTGTTTAAACAGAAAACAGTATCTGCGTAACGGCACATCAGCACAAAATAAGCCATTCAGTGCCATGAAGAGTGACACTAGAAGCAGTACTAGAAAAGTTTATCTGGTACAGTACCCTGCTGTGGGAAGTGACAAGCAGGGAGTTGTCAATAGCACCGGGTCGCACGCTGGCCACAATGTTCTTGACAGACTCGGACATGAGTGATGCCGATGATCGTCCATCGGACATCAGCTCTGACGCACTCATTATCACTCCGCTAGATGTCACCACCGACAACCGCGGCACCGTCGCATACTTGCTGCCGGCCGACATGTCACTGGACGACGAGTTTGACGTCCGCATCGTTGTCATTGCCAACAACGCAGAAGAGTTATCTTCGTAGTCTGAGCTGGCGCACCGAGACAACGACGGAGGACAGATGGACAGAGAACCAGCTCGGTAGTGATTTGATGGTGGCCTTGTGATAACTTCTGATGACTAGACAGACAGACAGACACAAACAGACAAAATGACAAATACACACTGTGATAACGAGTAAGGGGTAAAGTACTGTACTTGCTATAGCACTTGTCACATGTAACGGACTCGTGGCCAGAAGCACTATAGAATCTATGAAGTGGCAGCTGATTGGCATGAGCTAATGATACCGCAGTGCACTATGCGGCCATCCATTGCCCACATCAGCGAAAAACTGGACATGCAGTTTGCAGCTAGCAGACATACCACCGCCCCAATTAGCCACATTAGGATTTCACCCGTAAGCTACTACTCATTTCCCATCCCACGGAGGATAGGAGACTAAGTTGGCCAGAGCACATAGCAGGTTAGCAACTTACTGAAGTTTGATCACAAATGACCGGCAGTGAGAATTGAACCATAACCTGAAAGTTACGAGTCGACACTAACCACTAAACCACTTGCACCTACACAGGCAGGTATAGGTGTGAACAAATTGCCCAGAGTTTGTTACTTGGTAGAGAACTGGCTAGGAGTTGAAGCATGGACTTTTCGATCTCGTATCCAATGCCCTAACCGCTGAGCCACCAAGCCACCCGCTGCTGGCAATGAGATCGATAAAACAAAATCAATGCTAATTAGCCAAATAAAATGATATATACTAAAAAAAAGTAAAGAAATTGGGAACAAAAGCTAACCTTGTTGCAAGCTAAAAGTACACAGCAAATAAATGTACATAATTACTTCATAATGTTTTATTTTATCCATAACACTAGGAAATATTTCAGCAGCATAATTTGAGAACCAACAATTTTGGAAATGAAAAGTTATAGAAGTTGCCAAATTATTGGACTATTCATCAAGCACAATGCAACTGAAGTCAGCATCAAAAACTGCTATGGTTGCATTTTTCACGCTGATTTTTCATAGACAATAAATTGTACACATCCACATAGCAATTAGCCTCAGTCAGGTTGTGTAATGGGGTGTTTACACGATCCAGAAAATGTCCAGCAAACTTCCAGCAAACGTCCAGCTCCATTACAACATATGGCAGCAAACGTTCAGCAAACGTCCAGCAGTTCACGTGTATTTTGAATACATTTGCTGGATGCTTGCTGGATCGGGTAAACACCCTATAAGTTGAGAGACCTGAGACCAGCCGATGTAGTCGACGTAGCGCTTCCACCAAGCCATGCTGATGAGATACCACGTCTGACCTGGCTTCAGACCCTGACGCATTTCTCTATCCAGCCAACTCCTTCATACAGTCACACACTGCCACTGCCACTGCCAGTAACGGAACCATTAGACTAATGCAACTGCATTAAACATAAATAGTCAGAACTCAGAATGGACCACAAGCAATGCAGCCTGAAATAAAATAATGCTTTTGTTTATAACTTTCCGTAGCCTCTATATCAGCAAGAAACTTTAGTAATGACCAGTTTGATCAGATTCATATATTAGATTCTGTCTGCCACAGACAAAAATATTTGACAAAATATCAGTCAAAATATTCTATACAAATTAGCAATCAAGTCACAAGTGCAGATTACCATGTCATTGGAAAATCAGCTACAACCTGAAACCACTTCTTTGGTTTTCGTAATAATACAGAAAGTTTTTAAATTGTGCATGTGTGACAAAAAGACAGGGTCTGTAAAGGGATGTCCTTCAGAAGCTTACTTGATGAAACACTTATCACCAGAAAAAAGCTTCAACGTTTGGCTGTGTGCTAAACAGAAGCATGCCTATTACCCAAAAAAATTCAACATCCAAAAATTCCGCAAAACATACATTTCACATTTTGTAACATTCGAAACATAGATTTTGATTAAAAAACTGTTCACTGTGTTTGTCTGAACAACCACTGTACAAAATGTGCAAAAGAACTCACAAAACAATATCTAGTTCTTCGTCTTTTGTTTGTGGCCGCAGACCAAATACAACGTGGCAAACCTGTGAGAAAAACACAAGCAGCATCTAATGTCAACATTTTCCACAAACAAATGACACAATAAGCATCAGTTCTAGGGGGCTTTTGATACAATACTCACAAAGAATTAGTTTGATAGCACTTTCCACGATATGGAACAGTTAACTGAAAAATAAACAAAATCAGTTATCATCAACTGTGATAATTTCACTTGTCATTTCAGTGAGTGAGAGCTGATAGCAGGCACTTCTTTAACCTGCATTACCTTTGTTTTGTCTGACCATCGCTCACCACAGATATACTGCAGACTTTCATACTCAACAGTTTGGACTAATGCAGTCCAGGCAAACTTAAAGGTAAAACATCTCTGTTGACTGTAAGTAAGAAAGGAAGTAACATTATAAGGCACACAATGTTGGCAAAAGGCCCACTGAATCTTTTAAAGCAAAGGGCAAAATGGGGCATTGTGAAAACCAAAAATCTACGCTACAGAAAAGTGTTACTTGGCAACAAAAACAGCTGACGAAAATACGCTTGTGATTGTCCTAAAAAAGGGCAGATTCCAAACTGGCGGAAGCAGCTACTGCAAAACTATGACAACCAAGACATGAGAAAAAGTAGAGACCTGCGTGAGGAGCTTGAGAAAGTCGGAAGGCAGCGAAGGATGACTGACAGCCCAGACGAGATACTCCTCCTGACTCACAGACTCAGTCTCATCTCTGCCACCGCTGTCATTGAGCCGAGATGACAAGATTTCATCTACCAACATCTCACTACTTGCATCCACCAGACTGTCTCCATCCTACACCACAGAGAAATACCCCATCGGTCACAAATGTGTTGCGCTAGATTCTACAGCAGCACATTTCCATAGTGATTTGTTATACCGCAACGCAAAATACCTGCATGCAATTGGTCCAAACCATGTCATGTGACGTTCACAAATATGTCATAGTCACCATGCAGTCAAAAAAATCACTCCCATAGTGCCTTCCAAGGTCTATGGCGTCACGTCATTAACGTCCATAGTCCCTGGAGAGCACTAAGAGTGCATTGCACCAACATCGTTCATCTTTGAACCCGGGTCAAATCTGAATCTGATCCTAGTTCAGCCGTAAATTGCATTGTACCAAAGCGGTTCAAGCATTGATCTCCGTTCAATTCTGAACTGCCATCTGACCACCAATCAAATTTTGATCTTGGTTCAACTCGCGGTTACACATGCGCACTAGGCAATAAATATTCTGTGTAACATTATTGCTGCAAAAAATTGTCTGATTCGGATCTTATCCCGTCAAAAACTTCCTCGTATCAAATTATAAGACTTCTAATGCAATTATACTAGAGCTGTCACAGTTGATGCGTTAATTAACACGTTAATGCGTTAATAAATTAACGCACGTTAAAAAAATTAACGCATACCCGTTAAATTACTTCGGTATCATCATCTTCGCCAAGGTGAACGTAATGAACATTGGAGGAGATTAAGAGATTGGTCGTTCTGTCCATGTTTCCGTCGTTCTGCGTAGCCTACGTGATGATTCATAATAGCAATGAGGTCATTGCACTAACAGCACAAGCAGCAACGCCGGCTATTAAGCGGCATTCACACTACGCGCGTAGTATGTGCGTATAACTACGCGCGTAGTGTGAATGCTAGGCGAAGACGGACACGTACAGAGCGGATCCGCGGCGTATCCGCACAGCACTGCGTATCCACAGCGGACACGTGGCGGTATACGCAGGTTTAAATATGGATACGCGCGTGTCCGCAGTCCGCTCAGCTCGGCGGATCCGCCCGAATCGAGTCGAGTTCGATTTGAGCGGAGAGCGTACACGGTAAGTCGCAATAACTATCACGACATGCGTAGAGTGCGACAGTCATCTGAGCTAAGAGCTTGCGTAGAATGTAGAAAGTTAGAAAAATTTTCTAACTCTCTATATTCTACAGGCGGGTCCCATAAACGTCTCGAGCCCAGGGTAATTTACCTCCTACTCTCCATCTCGACGGGACTCAGTGCGTTAATTACGCGTTAATTAATGCATTAAAAAAATTAACGCACTGCGTTAATGCGTTAAAAAAATTAACGCCTTGACAGCTCTAAATTATACTGATGATCTGGATATGTTAGATTTATTTCTACTATGTTCATTTTATGTTCTCTTTGTGCTCGATAAATTAACAAATAGATGAATAAATCTCATTTTCGATGGCGATGATTCGTTGTTACAGTAAATATACGAACAACCCTAACCAAAGCAACAAAAAACTCATTCGTGTCGATTTATGAGACGTCCAATTTAATTATACTTGTGATCTGGATATGCTAGATTTGTGCTATATCGTTTTTCTGAGGCCATTTTGCTGGATAAATTAATTAATGGATAAATAAACAGCATTCTAGACTGCTAATGCGCCATTGCTATGCCACAGTTACGGTAAACATATATCTTGACAACGGACGTAGAATAATTAATGAGTAACTGTTGGAACACAAAATGTGTATTATCAGAACTTTAGTATGCAACTGTTAATGCAAAAATTGTGTGATAACTTCAGGGAAGCTTAAAATTCGAACAAATTACTGCCAATTGGTACTGGATAGTTTCATAAGCATTGTGTGTGACTGTGAGGTAACTGTAGTTGGCCCGTAAGCCGAGCGTGGTTGACCAATCAGAGTGGTCCATGGTATAACCACGGTTATTCAACTGAACAGGATTAGCTGGTCCAAGTTCAACTTGGTGCAACGTAATACTGCATGAACTTGGTTCAACATTTGATCTAGTTTCAGCTGAACCGAGATCATGAACGACGTTGGCGCAACGCACCCTAAGTGATTGGTGTTAGCATCACTGATGCTGAATCATTTGATTCAAGCCAATCCGACTAATAGACAAAACTTTGTTGTTGTTGTTTACTTTTTGATAGAACTGTTTGGTGTCATTTTGCACCATTCACTATCATTTCCAACATGGCAACTAAATTTCCAGAGCTAACTCATGCAGATTTGATGAATCTACTGAACAGGACAGTAAACTATGCAAAAAGTTGAAATATGTAATTAAATACGTGGCTGCTGTAATTGATAAATATGCCATAATTTAGCACTGAGGTATAACAAAACAAATAGCAACTGGCATCATCAATCATTACCGAAAATTTTCCTCCCTCATTTTTAAAACACTGCCGGAGGTCGAAGACCTCGGGCAATATTTGACTAAATTCAGGGAAAAATTCCAATAATGACTAAGGCCCACAGTTTTCCACAGGTCATGAAATTTTAAGCCAAGCCACGAAATTTGCCCTTTTCCGCGAAATTTTGCAGAAGTTGAGAAATGACTGGCGAGCAGTATGATTGTTGCCTTGATGACATAATTTTATCGCAGAAAAAAATCAAACTGAACTGCCTGAAACTGGGTGCTACTAATAGCAGTCGCAATACGGTAATAGCACAATTGTAAATAAACACAATGTGACTAGACTGTCTGCACTTATGAAAAGAAAAAACATTGATAATTTTCTTTGCACGTTACTAGCATAAGTCAGCACAATGGCTGCCTTCAATAACTGAAGTTTTTCAACAGGATAGACATCCATTTACTCACACACAAAGAGCCGCAGTGAACCGTGGAATATAGACTATTTTGCCGCGGTAAGCTGCGGAATTTGGCAAACTGGCTCCTGGAATTGGGCAAAATTTTCCGTGGAAAACTGTGGGCCCTAATAATAACCTTGATGCCAGTCACTATTTGTATAATGATACAAAATAACATCAAAAAGTTGTTATCAAGTTTGCACTGAGAATGCATACAACACAAAGGGTAGAAAGTAACACAGAAACTAATACAACAAAACCTGAACTAGTTATCTAGTTGCGAAACTAGATCACAGCTGTAGAACAGCTCATAGAGGGTGAGTACAAAATGAGTGAGAAAGTGAGTGAATTTTATTCTGTTCACTTGACACATGATCGGCCACTTCGAAATAATTCTGTCCAGGCAATCAATTCACCGTACCGACAACAAAAACAAGAAAATTTCAGCTAATGCTCACGAAACGTGCAACGGCCTACAACAGTTCCTGTTCGCAAACTGTCAGTCTATCTCCAGCCATTTCGTTGCAATTCATTCTTATGTGCGCTGCATCCAAAGATCGCAAAAATCATGTGGAAGTTCAGGGTCTTTCAAAGTCATCGATGTTGATACGACTAAAAAGCTCGTCACTAGCGCTTGTTGTGATAGACAGCATGCCCATGGTGACCTGCAATTGTTTTCATGAAAGACTGGCCAACAGCGGTAAAATAACGACTGTTACCGGTGTACCACTCTTTGATGCCCTCACGCACAGGTTTTCTTGAACCTCGAAAATCGGGACTTGGACCGTCAAAATCTAAGTTTAGTAATGAAAATTTCATATGCAGCTTGTCCTTATCTGTAGTGAATTCGGCACAATTCACTCTCGAAATGTGTCTTGCAGCCGAAATCACCCAAAAATCCATAAAACACCTATTTTGGCGTTCAATCCAAGGTCATTGAATTTGGTGGCAATCAAGAGCCAGCATCTGACTTCCTATTAGTGATTCATAGTAAACTAGGCCCCATCTTGCGCCATTTCTAAAACATGGCGACTTATCGGCTGAAAATTGCAAATTTTCCCTACCCCCTCTCATTTAGGGCCCCTGCTCAGGGTGGCCCCTTTCGAATTTATGGTAAAGCTTCACAGATCCTGAAACTAGAGTCTTCCAGCCAGCCGACGGTGATAAGAGAAACGTGTAATATGAGGTGAGCAGACAGACCGTCGAGTGAGCAGTGGCCGACTGATTCATTTGATGAACAACGAGCATCGCAGCGAACATCTGATGAAGTTCAGTCACAGACAGCAGGCCGTCCCGATCACAGTCAAAGACTTTGAAACAGACTACAATCACATCAGCATGCGGCATCTTTAAACAGACTCACAGGCTGAAACAGTAACTTCATAAGTTATGCAGATTGATTAAACTACAACCTTTTTACTCTATTACTGCCAACCAAAAAATTCTGCATGGTCTGTTTGGTTATTATGGCTATGTCACTGAAGGACAGAAGCACTTGCTGCAGCAGGTTCTGCATCGAGTTCATGTAGGTTTCACCATTGTCTGAATGAATGTATTCTTGACTTAATTCCTGCAAAAGTTGCATTTGAAAACCAGAACCAGTCCAACGCTAAGATAAAATCTATAAAATTGCTCCTATACTGGTACTCTACGTCATAAATTCTGTCCATGGCTGGTTCTGCTCTGCTGTAAGTTGCCCCTGTCCGTGTCCGACATTATCATTACTATTATCATTATTATAACCTAAAAGTTTTCAAATGCAACTTTTGCAGGAATAAAGTCAAGAATACATTCATTCAGACAATGGTGAAACCTACTCACTACTCGATGCAGTACCTGCTGCAGCAAGTGCTTCTGTCCTTCAGTGACATAGCCACAATAACCAAACAGACCATACAGAATTTTTTTGAGAATAACAGCCTTAAAGACTGAATCAAGTGGAGATAAAATGAGGCCTTGCTTCCGAAGTTGTGTAAACAAATAAAGCCACTGATCACAAGTATCGATAGAAAACTGCTACAATAGCTGTACCAAAAGAAAATACTTACAGCTGAAAGACAACTGTTGAGTTGTGAGACAACTGTTACAATGTTATCACTGAGAAGAGACTTACACTTATGTTTCTCCACCATCGGACCCCGACAGCATGCTGAAATGCCACAAGCCATCTCCTTGAAATCAATGTGACTGTCCAAGTTCTCGTCAAAAGCACCGAACAAGCCTAGCAACCATGCACAGCAACTGCTTCAACGATGCAACACATAAAAACAACAACAGTGCAAACCAAATCAACAGTTTCTCATTCAAAGATTTCAGGCATGTTTTCAGATTTCATGATTTCAGATGAGTATGATAATCTATTAAATTAAACTGTCCACCCTTTCACTCACCCCCCCGAAATTTCCCAGTTCAGCTAATGTGATAAAACTACAAATACTGGTATTCCACATGTTGCTTTTTATTGCTGTTAGCTGTTGCATAAACGAAAAACAAAATGTAACGAGTTAACGTAAACAGATAACTTTAACAACATCTAGAAATAAACGCACCATGTTTTGATCCGTGAGCTGTAAATATGGCAGCAATACAGACCTTGACAAAGCTCTTGTGGCATTGGTGGGCTCACAACAGCTGTAAAGGTCTCGAGATCAAATCGTCCAGACTTTGATGTGCCTTTCAGCGACCAATACTGCTTCTCCAGTTCAATTACATCAGCCTCATCCACTGTACACAAGCACGCCACGTCACTCACACACTGAAAACAATCATACATCTTTGTAGAAAACTGGTTCACTCTAACTAACTAATGCAACCATACACATAAAAATGAACACAAATCACCATCGTTTCCAGAACACTAAATCAAAATATTTCCATAACTTTTTGAGTTGACCTATTCCGTTCAGATTGCAAATATACAAAAAGACACAAATCAAAAAATAACCTTCCCAGCCCATCACTAAGCAGAGGCAAAAATAAATCAAAATGGCTATAAAACTGGATTACGGCCATCGTCACCCTATGTACAGAGTAACCTCAGAATGCGAACAAATAGATTAGAATACATGCAGTGCACATACACAGTTGACCACAGAAAGTGACCACAGAATGGGACTAGGCTGACAGATGAACATATGATACAAGTAAACAAACAGAGCATGCCAGAAGTACCATTCAAGTGATAAAAAAATACAAAAAATGTCAAAAAGTTGCAAGACAAACAGCAAAAACTAAAAATCTGAAATGACATAAAAGCTTCGGATGGACATACGATGAGTGACGCCAGCGAGAGTCTGATAGAATGTCGGAGCATCGAAATCACTCGACAACGACAGCACGGACTTCTCCTTGAGTAGCCAGCACGTGATGCTCAGCGCATCATTGTGAAGCACAGCCCAATCACGGAAAGCATCATAACTCACCGAGTCATCCTATAAACACGACACACAGCAGCATGTATCACCTCAACACAGATCAACCAGAATAATGACTAGGGCCCACAGTTTTCCGTGGGCCGCAGAATTTCGAGGCGAGCTGCGAAATTTGCCCTTTTCATTTTTCCGTTTCCGCAAAATTTTGATATTCCTCCCGCGTTAGGCGAAACAAGCCCGGTGAAGTTTGGTCCAGTAACCTTGGAGATCTCGATGTGGAACTGTACCCACCCAAAGCACATTTTTCAGAAGACCATATCGGAGATGACTTTTCCAGTTAGTGCACACATAAACACATAATAACGAAACACAAAATTAAACCGACACGGAATACACAAAGCACAAAATATTGAAATAAAGATCCTAAGCTTCAAACTGTAAGAAGCGTCTATTACTAGGGTAGTTGTAACAGTAACGGTAGTTCTAAAAATCTTCCCTCTTAACCTCCAGACAGTCATTAATCTCAGAATGAAGTCGCGGAACAGAAACGTATCATCCAGTTTTCATAAAAGTAGTAAGTACACTGTATCTCAAAAAAACATCCTAAACATTTTCGATCTAAACTTAAAAAAAAAATTATCAGATTGTAATAATTTACGGCACAAATATTTCAGGGACATTCCCACCTCACCCAATGTCTGTTCCTGCACTACCTGGGGAAACCAGAACCAACGAAATACTACATTTTTACCTAATGCACTATTATTACTTAATCCAAATAACACTCAAAACATATTGTGTTCACATTTTTGACATTTTGGCTCATATTTCATGTAACTGTTCTGTTTTTCAACTGCCTAATGCAAAATTGTTCAAAATGTCAGCCCACTGCATGAATACAGGCACAAAGATAATTTCTCTGTTCATTGACAGCAGTGTCGATAATGTTCTCCTTCACACAAATTTGGACTTCATCAGTCGCGTCTTGAATTCATAAACATTCTTGAATATCATCTGGTAGACACACGCCTGAAAGACAGCCAAACCTCGTAATCGACTGGCTGTTGAGGACCACAGATCTGGATAGATGAAATGTTTGACTTTTTTTCATTCATCTTAACTAGTATTTTGCTTGATCTGCTTTCCCCAGCTAGTGCAAAAGCAGATGTTAAGTGAGGCGAGAGCTTAAACAGTTATTTAATAGCCAGTTGTGTCCAAAATATTTTGGGCCAAAAATTATGAAAATCTGACAATCTTTCTTCGAGTTACAATCAATAACGTTGGGGATGTTTTTTTACTTTTTTCTGTAATTCAATGCATATTTTGCTTGGTCTGATTTCCCTAGGTAGTGCAAAAGCAGACAATGGGTGACGTGGGGAACTAAATGGTCGTTTAATGGCAAGTTGTGTCAGGAATATTCACACCAAAAATTTTTAGAATCTGATAATTTTTGTTCAAATTACAATCAAAAATGTTGGGGGTGTTTTTTGAGACACATTGTAGTTGTGAATAAGTGTAGACTGAACAAGCTAAGAACCTGTCTGAAGAGCTCAGCGAGGTCATGTGACACAGCCCCTTCAGTCTCCAACACAAGTCGATCAACGATCACTTTACTCATCAGGGGAAATGTCTCGCTTGCATATATTCCAAATATAACTACAAATAAAGCACACAAGCATGACTGTAATGTAATATATGCTTGAACAATAGTTTCCAGTTTTATAATCCACATTTGCTGTCTGCTCACGATTGCTAAACATTCAGCCCAGTATCATACACGAAGCTGGCACACAGATAAAATGACTTGCTTGCTCAGCAAGAAGTACTTTATTTAAAAGAACTGCACATTTTTACAGACAATCATTACATGAAAACAAAAGTGTTAAATAAAAAATGCCTATATGCCTTAACAGAAATGAAAAAAAACATAGAGGTTTCCAAAGAGCACAAAAATAAAACTGGATAATAATCATAACAGCATACATTTAATCTTCTCTTCAAGTTCACCCTTGGTAAGAACAACAAGGCCACACAGTAGATCTCTGAAGGAAATGCCTTTCTGAGAGCCACCCATAGCAACAAATATTTGCTACAATACATCACATACAACTAACATTAATTAATCACCAATTTTAAACCGTAAGCACATCAACAGTTCTGACTATAAACACTCTTCATTACAAATACGAGCAGTTCTTAACTCCGCTCATAAAAACACTGTGCATCATGTTTTCTGCATTTTTAACAGACAGCAGTTACTCAATTTCAATGAACTGTTTAGCACTTGACAACATTAAAAAGCTGCTTTACATCAATGTACAAAAACATTTATACACACACTTACAGACAGGAATTTTGGTCAAAACTTTTACAACTGTGCATCACAGAAATAATAATGTGATAAGTCACCTCAGCCAATCTCAAAGGCACATTATCGCCAAGAATCTCACGGAAAAAGGCAAATTTTGCCATGTGACCACTTAAAGATGAGGTTCGCTTGAAAGCCTCCTTCAACCTCTTCAGTTCAGTGTCACTCACTGAAAACATCATTAGAACATCATAGTAATTTTTTTAAAGTATTAAGAAACAATACAAGAATGATAAGACTAATGTACAGACTTAACTATACTGCACGTAAGCCTTGAAGCCACCGAATGCAAACTTGCAATAGACAGTGGAAGTATCATGCATTGTGCAACTGCAGCAAAACACAATTCCGTCCAATTAAATCAGCAGCAATTGTCCAAATAATTGCATATGGTATTGGTATCGATGTGTTACGCTGGAACTCACTACCATCTCATCTTAACTGATATGCTTTTAACCTTCAAGAAGCAGCTCGATGTCCAACAACAAGTAACAACCATAGGGTGTCACGAAATACCGGCATACCGATGTAGCACAATTGCAGAGTGCAGACATATTCCTAAATTTCACGTGCTTAGGTATATCAGTGCGTACCAGTTACAGCAAGTGCTGCTATTTATATAAGACACCTTATACTGACAGGTGGGACATATTTCATATGCACCGCCCGCGCCGGCCTGAGCAGTTTTGGGCAGTGCCGAGATTTAGAAAGTGATACCTCTCTCGAGTGCGTCCTCGTACGTCACAAAAACAGGCTTAGAATCTTTTCCTCCCATGTTGCGCCCACTTAGTGTTGATTATCGGACAGAACTGCTTTACTAAAGTTATTATACGCAACGCTTACAACATAACTAATCATTACTATCAAATGTCAACAACAAAATTCGTCTCCATGTTCCGTCACGTGACATTATTTATTCGCATGTGGTTTGAAGTGAGGTTTGTATTTGTAGATTTATTAAAAGTATTCAGTCCGTAATTCGAATCTTAGATTTAATATTGTTATCATTTTACCGCAAATTGGGATTAAATTTTGTTGATGCTTTGTACTTTTTATTGTGCGTTTTTATTGAGTTATACATATTATACAACTCCAGACGCCAAAAAAGCATAAACTGGCAAAAGGTTTATTCAGTGGGTAACAACTAACAAGCTTTTACTTATTTATTTTAGGCATTGTTTACAAATGTTGATAAGGTCAAGGATGTAAGGTGTAGATTTGCTTGTTTTCTTTAATAGTTTCATTTGTACGTGTTTTTGTCATTATTTTTATAGTCGTTTTAACGTTCATTTTGCCTATCTGTTTCACAATGTACGATTTACGAAATTTAAAAGGACATACATGTACGACGACCATGAGCAATGACTAATCACTGTAGACTGGTAGTGCGCAGTGGTGCACAAACTTTTTCAGCGGATGGCCTTCGTCATCACGCTTGACACTCACAGAAATCACTTTGAACAATGAAGAGTGTGATATATTGATTTCTTTCTGATATATTTTAATCGCATATCGTACTGCAAATGCATACCATGTAACAAATATTTTTGCATGACTACGTTAATTGTGCGTTTGGTTTTAGCATAGAGAAGTAAATATGTGAATTTGTTATAGATTTGCAGATATGGAAGCTGTAGGAAGCTTTGAGTTCAACAAAAAGGATTTAATTGGACACGGGGCATTTGCTGTTGTTTTCCGAGGCCGTCACTGTGATGTATGCTGTTTTGTCTGTTTTCTTCTTTTTGTGTAATGAATGTTGTTTTTTAAACTTATATTTCTCATGCAGTGTTCAGATAGGTCTATCCAGACACAGGCAGTGGAAAGCTGTAGAAATTCTGGCTTATTGAATATGACTTCAATATTTAAACAACAACTTTTTCTATGTACCGTGTAGTTTTGTAGTTTTATTATTACTAGATTTTGGTATTTGATTTGTTATTGTGTTTTTTAAACATTGTTATTGTAGAATTTTTGAATATAATTTATAATGACACATTGAAAATTGCTAGTGGAGGTGATTCTAAATGATTGAGCAGCACAGTTATAAATATATTGTTTCATGTCATTTTGTAATTTTGCAGAATCATGACTACATTGTTGCTATCAAGTGCATCACAAAGAAAAATCTGGCCAAGTCACAGAACCTTTTGAGCAAAGAGATCAAAATTTTGCAGGTAGATTGATAGAAATTGTTACTGTTGTTTGTAGTTGCAGGCAGTTGCTATAATTTAATGATTTCAAATCTCATAATCTTAATGTTTTGTCATATAGTCAGATAGTTTTTTTTACAGTTGTTCACAGTTTTTTTACAGGTTGTCTAGTTTTTGGATGTTCCAATTAATATCAGTGTTAGAGTGTAGAAACCATTACATCTGACATTGTGATTTGTGGATTTGTGTCCTGTGTGCACATGTTCTGTCTGTCTCTATGTGCACTTGTGTATCTGTGCATTTGTCAGGAGCTGTCAAAAACAGGAGATCGTCATGTGAATGTTGTTGCATTGCTGGAATGTAAGGTGAGTGGCAGTGCGTTTTGTTCTTGATAAAACTTCTTGAACGCCCGTTTAATTTTATGATGTCCTGCTTAATATTGTGTATAATACGTGGTCATGTGGTGTGTTTGACAGGAAACAGTACACCGTGTCTACCTAGTTATGGAGGTATGTATTGCTCACTTTTTATGTAGCATGATTCATAAACATACGCTGTGTACCAATAAAAAGTGGACCCCTAGAACATCGTCAATAACTGCATTTAACTAAAACTGTCATTGGTGTAAATTAGTGTCTAGTATCCTTAGTTAATTTGAAAAGAGTACACAAAATCTGGCACAAAAGTGTGAACCGTAAATGAAGAAATCAAATTTTTAAAAAGTTTTTTCTTTTGCATATCGTAACAAACAGCTCTAAATGCAGGTGCCTGCTATAGCCTGACATCATTGACACGTCACTGCTGTGTAACTGTAAACAATAACAAAGAATGGTTTTAACAAAAGTAATAAAGATTTAATTAAAGTTTTGCATCAGTAAAAGAGTTATGGAGCAAAGAAGTTCATCAAAGATATTCCGATCAAAAGCTGAAGAAGTTGCTTATGACACAAACCGGCACTGTGGATCACATACCCGGCAGTGGTAAAATGCGTAAGACATGGATTGCTGGCAATATTGATTCAGTCGAGAAGCTGGTATTAAGTCAAGGAAATGCACTGAGAAGCAGAAGGACATTTTGAGCAGTAACTGTAAAATGGTAGTTAAACTGTCATGTAGGTCTACAAGAAACTGCTGTGTTGTAAACTTTTATTTTGAGTAATGTAAACAAAGTGTTAATAAAATTGACACTGTCACATTATTTTTTAAAACTGATAGGTCACTCTTCTTAGCTCTGTCTGCAGTTATTATGTTAAAAATTTCAGACAAAACTATTAAGTTTTTACGGAATTACAACTATTTGTTTTGAGGTCTGCATTTTATTGGGACAGTATAGACATTGATATTTACTGTTGATGTTAAGCACTTTTTATTTGCAGCAGCGATTGGCATATTTTTGGTCGCATAGTGTATATTGCTCATGGCAGAGCTCATATTGGCTGTGGGAGTGTGGGGCATACGATTTCATGTCATGTTCCTTTGAGTCAGAAAAATGAGCAGTTATTTGATGTAAGATTATGTTAGTTGAATTCAAACAATTTTCAGCTTCTTAAAATGTGATGAGTAACTTTAGAATTTTATTTATATGGTACACTACGTCATTATCAGTGACTGAATAGTGGATTGTTTCATCGTATTTGCAGTACTGCAATGGTGGAGATTTGGCTGACTACTTGCAAGGTACAAACTTTTGCAGACAGTTATTGCTGCACAGCAGTGTTAGTGATTTACTTTGAAATTTATTCTAGTTTTAGTTTGAAAAGCTGTGTGAGTTTTTTTTCTGCCGGAATGCATAATTTGAAATTTTGTTTAGTATCGCATGTTCATCATTATTGAGTCAAGTGTGATCAGTATGTCAGTTGAATTTTTAAAAGTTTTTAGTTCAATTTTCTTTATTTCTTATACTTGTGTATTTTGATTACTGTATTACTGTGGATTTGAACTAAACTGCTGAAAATTCAACAAAGTTTGAAAGTATACCAACTTAGGATCATGCTTGTAGTGGAAATAATTCTGATAAATTGTACAGCACAGACATGATGGACAGTGACTGTGACTGTGACTGTGACTGCTGTGTACAGCTAAAGGCACGTTGAGTGAGGAGACTGTCCAGCTTTTTCTCCGTCAAATTGGTAAGTTTGCAGTAAGGCTGGTTAGCCGTTAGAATCTGTTGAGGAACGCAAATTAACCACTGCAAATGGCTTATCTGTGGCTGACTTATTAACTAATTTTTAGATGCTTTAATATAGGTTTGTGTTAGGTGACTGATAACTTGCCTGGACTTGTAGCCAATTTTCTTTTCAGATGATATACCCAGACATAGCTGTTAGTGAGTAAGTTTAGAAGTAAGTAAACACAATGTAGATTCATGCGATGCATAGTGTTTTAAAAACATCTCGTGCATCGGATGCTGCAAAATTGCTGAAGAACACATTAATTACTAATCACATGCTAATCGAGGCAGGGCACATTCACCTCTGCCGGGTAGCAGGTTTCACTGTGTGATCCCATATGTCAGGTGACACTACATGGCTTTGGGTTGGTGGCGTGGCTTAGCGGTAACACGTTGCATCTGATCAACAAAGTTACTCTATGCCGGGCCAGGTTACTACTGTGATGAGTGACTGCCTTTAGGCAGGTAAACCATCTAGGTATGTAACCAGCCACCTAGGTCAACTCAGCCTTCCATCCCTCTGTGGTAGGTAAATCGAATACCCATCTATCTGGCTCAGGTTAAGGTGGGGTGCGTTCTCCTGTGTCAGGTGCCAGGTGACACTGTGTGATACCGTATGGCAGATGGCGCTCCGTAGCTCTGGAATGGGCTTCCGTTAGGTGCTATAACACCACCTTTTAACCACCTTTGCGATGGTTTTTCATAGACAGTACATACCCTGAAACCCTTTTAGTAGAGGCAAACAGGATTGTCTTAAGAAATTTTCAAAAACTATCAGTAACGAAGTCCAGACCATCAGCTTAGTGTGTGTATGACTGTGTGTGTCTGTCTGTGTTATGTAAATAAACGAATATGTTTTATTTTTGCATATTTGTTACTAGCGGCAGCACTGCGGGCACTCAGTATGAAGGGAATTGTACACCGTGACTTGAAGCCACAGAACATCTTGCTGTCGTATTCACCGCAATACAAAAGCACCAAGACCAACATTATTTTCATCCCGTCGTGCGACATCACGCTGAAAATTGGTAGGAATTTGATTCTGCTCAAGCTGTGTTTACATTGCCGTGAGAAGTTTGTTGAACTTTGAGATCAGCTCTCACTCTGTAGCCTAGATCTGCCTTTTATTGTTACTGATGATTAAGAGAGCATCCTGCCTGTGAAATATTATCTTAGTGACAGTTTCTTTCAAAATTAATGTTAATTAATGCAGAGCGCAGCGTAAGTTCACCTGGCGCTGTGAGTCCGATTGGTCATTTGATTGCAAGTTTTGTGAAGAATATTCCTGCCAAAAATTATTAGAATCCGGTAATTGGTTTTCAAGTTACAGTCGAAAATGTCGGGGATGTTTTTTTTGAGACACAGTGTACTTGATAATGCCATTTTCCGTTTCTTGATATCTTTATTTGTCACAGAGATATTCATGGTCAAACTCAAAAGTTGTCGTAAATTGCACCTAACTTTCAACGTTTTTTGCCCTCTCAATTTTTAAATTGGCGGTGCTTCCCAAAAGTTGTACCTGCATTATCAACTCCAAACCCCTATCTAGCATTACGTCACATGGCAAAGTTTCATGAAGTTACTCTCCTTGGCTCCAAAGTTCTTGTGGTTAATACACTGAATTTGAAGCCATCTTTGACTTCCATTTGAAAAAAATTGTAAGGGAGTCCCCTGTTTTCTGTGAGGGGTACGCTAGCAAGACTCTGTCATTCTTTAGCATGTGTAGAAATTTGGGGGTGTAGCACCCTTTATGGGCTGAAATATGGTTTTCCGAAAAAGTCGATTTGGGTGGATACGATTGCATGACTACATCTTTGTGATTAGTGGACCAAAGTTCACCGAAACTTTCTTCACCCAACACAGGAGGAATTCCGGTAGAAAATGTACAAGTTTGTTCGATTTTGAATATCTTCATCTGTTCCGGAAATATTTGCCATCGAACTTTTGGGGGCAGGGCCCCCCGATATTTTGGACGGCATTATAAAATTCGGTCTGCTACTGATCATCGTGCAAAATTTCATGCTGATTGGCTGACGCATCTTGGAGATCTCGCGTTGAAATAAAAAAAAACATCTGCGGTAGAATATAAGTCCGCTTCAAAAACTATCGTTTTCAGGTTGACTAATTAATTTACAACCACTGAACAGTTGTGTTATTAATATAATGTCTTGTGAGTTGCTGTCATTTGTTTGAAGTGAATGTTCTTGTCATTGTTTTTGCAGCGGATTTTGGCTTTGCACGGTTTTTACAGGATGGAGTCATGGCGGCTACACTGTGTGGCTCTCCAATGTATATGGTCCGTATCAATCATTATCCCTACAGTCTTGTGGTCATGATTAGTAGTTAATCATAATAGTAGTAGTTGGCGTCATCACTGTCGTCGTCGTCAATGTACTAAGAGCCACAGTACTGCACCAGAATTGACAGTTCTTACAGTTTTAGGTTTAGGTTGTTTTAGGTTTTGTTTTATAAAAGGCAAATTTTTTGTAAAGGTTTAACTTATTGTTTTGTTATCATGTGTACGTGCATTGTCTGGAAAGGCCGTCCTCGAAATGGCCTATATTATTTCGGGTGGGACATAAAGCTCTACTCATTCACTCACTCACTTGGTATGTACGAGGGTCATCCCAAAAGTTTCCAGCCTCGACATATTAGACAACAATATTTTCCACAATCTATATATCAGTGAAACATACACCCTTTACGAACTCAAATGAGTCGGTTGCGGATATGACGTCGTTGTAATTTATGACATCACAGAGCATTAAACAGAAGCGATTTCCAGCGTCAATAAAAAAAGCCCGAGTCATTCATCATCATGGATAGCAGACACCATCATTATCAGATTTCAGATTTCAAAACAGATAATAGTTACTGGGGGTAAGGTCGTTGCTGTATGCAGGGTGGTCTTGGTGTAAAAGTCTCTAGTCATGAACAGCCAGCTGGGTAACTCTAGACTTTGGACTGGACTGCAGTGCTGAACTAAGGGGAAATTGTGCAGGGCTTGCTTCCGGGCCCCTCTTGCCCCCCCCCCTGTCCGTCAGGGGCCCATGTAACTAGTCACAAATTTTGGTTGGCCTTTCACTAACAC
>Ga0056128_1000072_pt1 | contig 55943 bp, 37 predicted proteins | sample WorMetLIZISLAND2_FD_71113 | JGI IMG/M metagenome (GOLD analysis project Ga0056128, IMG submission 71113) | Marine gutless worms symbiont microbial communities from Max Planck institute for Marine Microbiology, Germany - Olavius geniculatus... ... | reverse complement strand
GGATCAGCTGATCCAAGTTCAACTTGGTGCAACATAATTCAGCGTGAACTCGGTTCAACTCTTGATCTAGGTTCAGCTGAACCAAGATCATGAACCACGTTGGTGCAACTCGCCCTTACTCGACTAGTCCACCTAATTATCATGACAGACAAAATTATCTGAAGTTTGCTGCCAGCATGTAAAAAACGCAAGCCTTACAGCAATGTTATCACTTCAACTTTCACCTTTCAGATAAGCAACTGCTCTATACCACATAAATGAAACAATATGGTGAAACAAAATTAAATTTTATATTAATACGTCTACTCATTGTCACTGTTTAAGGTTGAAAATTGAAATATCCCTGTAATTAGTGTACAGTCACCTTAACTGTAAACAGCAATACTGTTACTATCGACTATTTCACTGGTCCATCAACTATTTTTATACTTCGACAACTCTACTATTAGTTGACTAACCTAAATTACTGGTAGTCAACTAATTTAATTAGCAATCCTGGGCAAGTTGTTCACACATGCACCTTGGTCACCAAGCAGTACAAACTGGTATTGGCCTCACCACTGGAAAGGTAACACCGAAAGGTTTCGCCTACCACCCATATAGCTGAGTTATGTTTGCACTCACTGCTGGCTCAGAGATGAGCATCAGCTTCAAATTCACAGAGCTCTGAGAGAACGTGGGGCAGGGGCCAGTAGTAGTTATAGTTGAGTAGCCAACGGCAGCATTAATTGAAACCAATAAAGCCCAAATTCCATTACGCCAACTTTCACCTAAACTTCCCTGCGGGGAAAGTCGTGGACACATATCATGAAAGTTGCGGACACAAACCATCCCGACATGTCGAGATGTTTGCGACAAAGTCCGTGACAAGCCGTTAGCCTGTTACAATGCACGGGAAAAGTTGGCGACAAAGTCCGCGGACTACAAATCACAAAAGTCTGTAACACAAATCATGAAAGTCGGCGACATCATTTGTGTTACGGACTATCATGATTTGTGTCCGCGACTTTCCCCACGAGGAAGTTTCAGTGAAAGTCGCAAAGTCGGCATAATGGAATTTTGGCTTAACCCAGTATAACTAAAGATGCATTGCACCAACGTCACTTAGCTCTAAACTCTGGTCAAATTTGACTTTGAACCTAGTTCAGCTGTAATTTGCGTTGCACCAAAACAGTTCAAGCATTGATCTCGGTTCAATTCTGAGCCGCCGTCTGACCACCGATCAAATTTTGATCTCGGTCCATTGGTGCAAAAATTGTCCGATTCGAATCCTATTCTGCCCAAAAAACTTCTTCCTATCAAACTACAAAACCTCCTATGCAATTATACTTAATATGTATGCTCTGGACACGTTAGATTTGTATTATATTCGTTTTTGCTATCCTTTTGCTCAATAAATTAACAAATAAATAAACAAAATGGTTTTTGGTGGCGATGTTTCATTGTTACAGTAAACATACAATCGAACCTTAGCCATAGCAGCAAAAACTTATTTGTATCGATTTATAAAGCATTTAGTTCAATTATACTTGTGATCTAGATATGTTACATTTGTGCCATATCTGTTTTCTGTGGTCTTTCTGCTGGATAAATTAATTACTGGATAAATAAACAGCAATCTTGAGTGGCGATGTGTCACTGCTATGCCACAGCTATGGCAAACATATATCTTGACAACGGACATAGAATAATGAATAAATAACTATTAGAATACAAAATGTGTATTTCTGAAACTTTACTATGCACTTGATGATGTGAAAGTCGTGTGATAATTTCCAGGAAACTTAAATTACAAATTACGGCCAATCTGTACTGGATTGTTTTGTAAGCATTGCGTGTGACTGTGACGTCATTGTAGTTGGCCCGTAGGCCAAGCGTGGTTGACCAATCAGCGTCGTCCACGGTATAACCACGGCTGTTCAACTGAACGGGATCAGCTGATCCGAGTTCAATTTGGTGCAACATAATTCAGCGTGAACTTGGTTCAACTTTTGATCCAGGTTCAGCTGAAGCGAGATCATGAACGACGTCGGTGCAACACGCCCTAAATAACAGACACAACCTTATCTAGACTGCGGCTCTGACTCTGCTGTAGTCTGCTAGTGGATGCAGAGATCGTCTGTGAGGGTTTGCCAGTGGTCACTGGTGTGGATTTTCCAGTGGTAGGTGCGGGTTTTCCAAGAGTTGACGGTGTGGGTTTAATAGGCAGCACAGCAGTGTAGTTCTGCCTGACACTGGTAGAAACACTAGACGTGCCGGTAGACCGAGACTGGGTGCGACCATCCAACGAAGGTTTCATGGTCACTGTATGCTTGTCACGATCAGCCGCCACAAAGAAAGTGTTAAACCAGAAATGAAACATCTTCTCCTAACAAAATGCATGACACAAACAAACTGCTTTCAGACTTCAGTACTGCTCAAAATTGCCTCAAACAAATTTGTGACATCATCAGGATATAATTAGCAAAGCAGGACGTGCACAATGTACAACTGATATTAGTCAGATAATAACAAGCGAAATATGCATTAAAATGCGCAAAAATGTGAAAAAACATCCCCGACATTATCAACCATAACTTGAAGAAACATTATCAGATTTTAATAATGTTTGGCCGAAATATTTCTGACACCACTGGCTACTGAATGATTGTTTAAGTTCTCACCTCACCAACGTCTGCTCTTACACTACCTGGGGAAACCCGACCAAGCAAATCATGTGTTGAAATGAATGAAAAAACTTCAATAAATTCCATCTATCAAGATATCTGGGCCCTAACAGCCAGTCGATTACAAGGTCTGATCGTCATAAAGCAGTGATGACGTATAGGAATGTTTATAAATTTAAGAAGTGACTGGTGAAGTTTGGATTGGTCTGAAACAAAACATTATCGATACTGCTGTCAATGAATGCGAAAAGCATCTCCATGCCTGTGTTCGCACAATCTGCCCACAATTCAAGCAACTTTGCTGTAAACAGTTGAAAAACAAAACAGTTGGATGAAATGTCAATTACAGTGGCAAAAAAATTAACAAAATATGTTTTCGTTCGTTATTTAGATTAAGCAATAATACTGCATTGGGTAAAAAAACAATATTTCGTTGGTTCTGTTTTCCCAAGGTAGTGACAACAGACTTTGGGTGAGGAGGAAAATTAAACATTTATTTAATGGCAAGTTGTCTCAGAAATATTCCTACCAAAAATTATTAAAATCTGATAATTTTACTTCACGTTACAATCGAAAATGTTTGGGATGTTTTTTTGAGACACAGTGTATATACCAGTTATTACAACATGACATGAATTGCACTTGAAAACTCTAACAGAAAGCTGTCATTTTAATCTAGCACACAAACTAAAACAAAAAATTTGAGCTAATGCTCACGAGACACGCGAAAGCCTATAGCAGTTCCGGTTCAGTAGTTTAGCTGAAAATTGGGGTGTTCACGCTAAGTTAATATACAAATACCAAATTCTCCATCTGGATCGCATAACGATAGTAGCGTGGCGCCACATTGTAAATAATATAGACTTGTGTCGCAACCCGAAATTGCCAAAAAATCCATAAAACCCCCTATTTTGGCGTTCAAGGTCATTCAAGGTCATTGAATTTGGCACCAATTGAGAGCCAGTATACAATAACAATAATAACCTAGGCCCCATCTCGCACATTACTGAGATACAGCGACTTATTAGCCAAAAATCACAAATTTTGCCTACCCCCATCTCATTTAGCGCCCTCGTTTGGGGTGACCCCCTTCGAATTTATGGAAAAGCTTTACGGTTCCTGAAACTAGAGTCTTCCAGGCAGCCGACGGTGTAGATTTGGTGATCCCAGCTTGCACCGTTTTTGACTGATCCACCCATGTGACAGACAGACAAACAAACAGACAGACAGAACTGCGATGGCTAAGACGTGCTGAAAACAATAAAACAATAGCTGCTTTCGCACATAAAAATGAAACATTTTAAATAAAAACGAAATGAAAGAAACTGTAACAGAAACTAAAACTAAAGAAACTAAAATAAAAGTACACTATTATTTGTCAGTACTAAGCAATTTTATACGAGCATAAAGTCGCTCTGTGCCAAGTAGCAAAGCTGCAAAATGTTAATTTTTTACTTTGTCTTTTATCTCGCCTTTTCCAAGAGTATATGACAGAAAAAAAACAGCAGGAGACCTTCTTCATCATGCGAGGTTTGTTGAAGAATTCAATCATCACATCTCCACAGAGTACAACCGGGCTTGAGAGAACCACGTCGATGTGTCGATCTTTCTTGTTTGCTCGTTCAAACACCTGCGACCGGTATTGCATCACCGACGGATGGCGGATCTCAAAGAACGGTGCTACAGAAAATACACAAATGCAGAAAAAACTTTCCAAGCGACAGCAAAAACATGGGCATAAGTACAACTAGATGGACCAGTGCTGCAATTCTAGAACTACTGGTCAGGGAGTGACCACATTTCTGAACAAAAAAAGTTCAAGAAGTTTACAAGGAAAGACTTTCACATACCTTTTCCATACCCATTCCCATGATATTTCACCACGTCGTGTTAGAGATTTCTGGCATCATATGAAGAAAATTTTTTTACATCATCATCTTGATGATTTCAAACAACTGAAATTCAAGAACTTTCAGGACGCTCTGACATCAAATTCCAAAACTTTTGAGACCCAGTTTGGTTTTCAAGTACTTTCCAGGGCCTGGAAAAAGGGGAATTTTTTCAAGAAATTTCAAGAACAATATCATCATCATCATCATCGTGAGCATGCTCCGGAATGGATTGTAGTTGCTTTCACGAGATGCTTCCAAAATCCTCAATCACTGAGTTCAGTCTGTGGAATGAGTGAATGAGCAGCTACTGTTTTACATCCATTTAAATAGCCAACTATTCACTCATGGCTACGATGGATTACCAAAGCCAAACTCCAAATGACAACATGTAACAAGAATTTTGAGCTAATGCTCACGAGATGCGCGAAAGCCTATAGCAGTTCCTGTTCGCAAAATGTCAGTCTATATCCAGCCGTTTCGTCGCTGTTCATTCTTGGAGTGTGCGCTGCAGCCGAAGATCACAAAAATCAATAAAAACCGCTATTTTGAAAGTTAGGGGTCTTTCAAAGTGATCGATGTTGATACAATTGAGAAGCTCGTCACTAGTGCTTGTTGTAATAAGCAGCATGCCCATTGCCCATGCCTATATGCAACAGTTTTCACAAAAAATCATTCGGGGTGAAACTAGAGTCTTCCAGGCAGCCAACGGTAAAGATTCAGTGATCCTAGCTTGCACCGTTTTTGACTGATCCACCCGTGTGACAAACAGACGAATGGACGGACAGACAGAATTGCGATGGCTAAGATGCGCTAAAGCAGTCTAGCGGTTTTTGCGCATAAAAACACTGGCACCAGGTAACAGTATTCAGACTTGTAATCTATTAGGTGGCGCCACTACTAAGAACACTACCATTACAACCACTATACTGTTTTTGTCCATTTAACTATTAATTATTAAATCATTACTCCCAGATAAAACAGATCACCAGAAATTTCCTTACAGGTAAAAGCTGCAGCAGTGACTAAGCCCAAGTAAAGGTGAAGTCTCACACAATCAGCAGCATCCTCTCACAGCTCTGCGACCGTAGGGTCAGCGCTCGTTTCCATTTCAAGGCTCAGAGCCACAGCTCAGTTATATGGGCGGGCGGTAAGCCAGACATCTCTCCCATATACTGCTCTTACGTTCCCAGTGATTGAGCTGGTACCAAATTATACTGGTTGGTGACAGAGGCACATGTGTGTGAACAACTTGCCCAGGGTTGTTATCAGGCAGTGGAACAGCCAGGAGTTGAACCAGCAACCTCACGATCACTAGTTGGACACACTACTGCTACATCACGAAGCCACACTGACTGTTAATTTTGAAGCATGCCAACTGATGACAAACAGTACAGGACTGGCAATGAATGATGTAGAAAACAAAAATGTTTCTTTTTATGATACAGTGCAGTTTTAGACTAACAATTAGGGCAAAAATTACTTACTGCAAGTGCCGTTGTAGACGTTTGGAGTTGTGTGGAACCGAAGCTTCCAGAGCAGAAGTGTGGAAGGCTTGTACTGACATCCATTCTTCATCAGCTGACCATAGTACTCTACGTACCGGCGCTGACTTGGTATTGTCACACCCTGACATTAATTATTACACGCTGCAACTGTAATGGGGTTACTGTAAGTCAGACGATATGATGTTTTAATTATAGCAGTTACTAAAATGTCTTGAACTTTAGCTACGGTAAATACATTAATTATCTGATTCAAATCAACTGCTGCAAACCATTTGGTGATTACCAAAAAACCCAGAAAATCATTTCTGAAACACAGTTCAAGGACTAAAGCCCATAACATGCACATATGTAAGCATGCATGCCACGCCACCATGAAAAAGATGGCTCTAGAACTAGGCTATTCTAGCAATTTTGCTGACCAACTTTGCTGCCAATGAAATTTTTTTGACACTGTAGAGCGATTATATCAAATGACAAATGCATCATGTTTTTGTAACATACTGCGCTTTGCCAAGTCTGCCTTAAGTTATGCATAAGTTTTGTGACAAAGTTAATTAAGTTATCCTAATTAAGCTCCTGTTTCAGCAATTAAAATTAGTTCTGCAATCCACTATTACAAATATGACAAAATGTGCTAGTATATTTGTCATAATATGTTGAACCAGTCAGCTGATTGACTATGGCACCACTTAGGTAGGTAGTTACAAAAAGTCCTGCAAAAACAGGCAAGCAGCTGGTCAAAACTAAAAAAGAAAAACAGAAATAGATGAATAAAACAGCTGCGGGACCAACCTTAGAGTTAAACGTTCTCTTTTGTCCGTAAAAATTAAGCACTTCATCAGCATCCTTGTAACGATCACGATATAGTAAATACGCACAGATCATCACACCCGTTCTACCCTGTCAGTTCACAGTACATCAGCAAACCCACACGCACCACATTACACCCATTCTACCTTGTCAGTTCACAGTGCATCTACTCACTGTATTAACACAACTTACAACTACAAAAAAGTCTCACTGCAAGGACTTCTGTCTCCACCAGCTGATCGTGAAGTCCATAATTTAAGACACAGGCTACATGACAGGCAGCTTCCTGACATGCCACACCTCACTGACTGAAATTACGCGTGAAAACAGCTACTGCTTTCAGCGCGTCTTAGCCATCGCAATTCTGTCCGTCCGTCCGTCTGTCTGTCACATGGATGGATCAGTCGAAAACGGTGCAAGCTAGAATTACCAAATCTTCACAGTCGGCTGCCAGGATGACTCTAGTTTCAGGAACCGTAAAGCTTTTCCATAAATTCGAAGGGGGTCACCCCGAACGCGAACGCTAAATGAGAGGTGGTAGACAACATGTGCGACTTTTGACCAATAAGTTGCTGTACGGTGCGAGATAGGGCTTAGGTTACTATTAATCACTAATACACTGTACACTGGCTCTCAATTGGCGTCGAATTCAATGACCTTGAATGACCTTGAACGCCAAAATGGGGGTTTTATGGATTTTTTGGCAATTTTGGACTGCGACACAAGTCTTTATCATTCACAAGGTGGCATCACGGAACTATCGTTATGCGATCCAGATAGAGAATTTGGTATTTGTATATTAACTTAGCGTGAACACCTCAATTTTCAGCTAAACTACTGAACCGGAACTGCTATAGGCTTTCTCACATCTCATGAGCATTAGCTCAAATTTCTTGTTTTATAGTTTGCATGCTGTATATTAATAGTTATTGACTGCAAATATTGTTTCATTTTGCCATTAAATGTGCAATTGTAGTGTGACAACTAAAAAATGGAAAAAAAACTGACCTAAATTTTTGCAAGTTGCTAGTCCAGTCATGTTGTTGGTGTCCTGTCAAAACTGGGAACATCAAAAACAAGAAATAACAGGTTTAGGGTTAAAGATTAAAGTCAGGGCAGGGGCCGGCGATGGGGTTAGGATTGGGGTTGGGTATAGTGGCATAGTTTGGTGTTCCTATTTTTGACGTTCTTGTTTTTGTCATTACCCGGTTTATACATGGAACGCAACCACCTTGCCGGCCTTGCAGTGAATGACAGCCACATTGTGTTCATTGGACCTCAGCCAGCAATCAACACTATGACAGAACGGCTCAATCAGTTCCAGTCGCGGAGGATGATGATCATCGAATGGATACGACTCGACCCGGCCGTAGAATTTACTCGCATCATATGAACGCTCAGAACACCTGGAACATTAAGTAAGTAAGTGCATATTTAAAGTGCACAATGTTAGCCAGTGGCCGAATTTGAGGCATTAAACACCAGTGATGCTGAAATATCTACCTAATATACCTCATGTGCACCTACACTTCAGACATGTTTATCCTAGCTTCTAACTTTAAACAATCTTGGCATCCCCACCACAATTTTTGCACTCCTCTCGTTCCCACCATCCCATTAAACGTAGGCCCTTTGTAAACAACGTAGAAAGTCTGCAGGAGCACTGTGTAAGTTCCATCAGAAGGGTCCCAGCCACATATGCACTTTGGGGCATTTATTGTACTGCAGAAACTACATCTAGCGACATCAAGTTTTTTGCATTTTTAAAAAAAAATTATTAGATGTCCAGAAAAAAGCTAGACTTATGATTCAAACAATCAATCAATCAAAACTTATCTGTATAGTGCCATATGATGCAAACAAATAATTTCTTTTCAGTCCTATTTGTGGGAACGCCACTGCACTGTTCCCCCTTGTCTGGATATTATTACTTGGGGAGACAGTGTTCTTTGTGAAAATATTTGGGGGAATGGAATTCGCACACATTCTGCCTTGACAACACCAATGCCTGCACCTCGAATTCGGTGGGTCTTTCTCACTGACACTGTGTTCTCTATAGACTAACCAACTTACACATTTACATGCATTTATTCACATTGATGAATGTAGTTTGTAATAACACATTCTACCAGTGCTTCTTTTAATCAACTGTGACAACCATCGGCTGTGCTTCAACTTAAGTAAGTTACTTTATACAACGTGGCACAAACAAACTAATTCAGCAATAACTAATTCAGCAATAACCAAAAGTGGTAATAGTAGTGTGGTACTGTTAAAATACTAGTTTGATTGCAATGATGATGGTCGCAAGATAACATTACAGGAATATGGTACTTAGAACAGCAGTGCCAATGCAAACTGACCAAAAGGCCACAGAAGAAAAGAATACTCACAAATTATAGACCTTATAATGACTGCCGTGCCGTCGATCCAAAAACCTGGACAAAGATCACAGCACATTTTCTTCATATTATAACAAAAACAATAAGGCATTTATCGAAATGCAGTTTGATAAGAAATCAAAATCACTGCAAGTTGAACAAACCATCTAAAAATTGAAACAAAGTGTCAGAATTCTTTACGCAGCATCAAAAAAGACAAAAAAAGTAGTTCATTAACTTGAGACTAAAGTTTCTAGTTATTTGAGTACGTGTGTCCATAGCATGTGATACTGTAATGCTCAACTGTCTATACTACTCACTTCAAGCATACAGGTCAAACAACGGGAAAAAAATGACAATTATTGGTACATCAAGATATCAAAGTACAACACAGCTGTCACGATCACAAAATTATGTACATAAAGTAACCCAAAACTGCAGCCCATCTTTACAAACTCAATATTGTAAAAATGTTAGTTAGCTTCTATTGCAATTCACCACATCATGCTAAGCATGCAACACTGAAATCTCTTGATCGATAATTCATATTACCAGTAGTGAAAAAAGTATCATGTCAATGAGGTAAATTAAAAACACATACCGAACCACATCATCTATATCATTCCTGTATAAGCCTTCAATACGATCAGCAGGAAAACCCATCGCGATGATGTTTGGGCAAATATCTGTGTGAAAACGGTCAAGAAACTGTATGTACAACACTGTCCATTACACTATGTGCCCAAATATTCAACTACTTGGCTGCTGTAAAATATATGACTCTAGTAAAACATGTAAGTAAGTAAAATCTAAATTTATACAGCGCATATCGTTAAATTAACCTCTAATGCGCCAACTCTGATTTTGTTCAAATGAAACAAGCATATCAATCGTTAAACACAAACAGGACAAGTAATTTGAGCAAAGCTCATAAGACGTGCGACAGCCTAGCAGTTCCTGTTCACAGGTTGTCTTGTTCTATCTCCATCCGTTTCGTCGCAATTCACTCTTGAAATCTGCATGCACCGCAGCTAGAAATTGCAAAAAAACATTAAAACCACCTATTTTGGGGGCTCAAGGTCATTCAATTTCATCGATGGTGACACCAATAAAAAGCTTGTCACTATTGCTTGTTATGATAGGCAGCATGTCTGTGCCTATCTGCAACCGTTTTCATGCTACACCAGCCAATACTGGTAAAATAACCACTTTTTTGGGGGGTGGCTGTCATTGATGCAAACCTGCGCAGACCTCCTTGAACGTAGGGAGGCCGGACTTGGACAGGTAAAATCTACATTCAATGCTGAAAATTAAGTACGCAGGTTGTCTTGGTCTATCTCCAGCCATTTTGTCGCAATTAACTGTTGAAATATGCACTGCAGCCAAAAATTGTGAAAAATTCAACAAAACCCTCTTTTGGGGGTTCAAGGTCGTTCATTCATTCAAGGTCATCGATGTTGACAAATCTAAAAAGCCCATCACCAAGTCTGTACCTATCTGCAACCGTTTTCACATTATAAAAGCCAATAGCGGCAAAATAACGTCTTATTAGAGGGGGTACCCCTCTTTGATGCCCTCATTCGAGGGGAACCCCTTCACCCACAGGCACAAAATTTTGTCAAATAAACTAGAGTCCTTGAGGCAGCCCACAGTGAAGATCTCGTGATCCTGGCTTGTGTTGTTTTGACACAATACCACAGTGTGACGGACGAACGAACAGACAGACGAATGGACGCCTCGACGATGGCTAAAATGTGCTTAGCACCATGTGCTGTTGCACGTAAAAACCACTAATTGTACTCAGTAAACATAACATAAAGTAAACATGTTCAGTGTTATTTTCTGTCCACATGGATGGAAAAGTAAGCAAATCTGATACTATTTTCTGTCTGCCATGGATGGAACTGCATGTGCATGTCCATGTGGATAAATAACAGCAAATTTAATGCTATGTTCCATCCTCTGGATTTGGATATTTAGTCGGCAGGGCCCCCAAGCTGGGGCATCGCACCGACGGGCTGTGGTGTGTGAACAACTTGCCCAAGGTTGTTACTTGAGAGTACAGTGGTCAGGGACCGAACCCACGACCTCGCGGTCATTGGGTCCGACACGCTAACCACTAGACTACCAAGCCACACCAATTTCATTAATTTCTAGGCAAATATATGGCATCTTGAATGCATGCAGGTGCTCTGACATTCAAAAACTAAAGTAATTTTTAATAATTAATAATATACATAATATCGGCTAATTTCTGACCAACTAATCCACCAGTGGCTACACAGACTGATGAACGATGACATGAACCCACATGGCCTGTAGGTGTGTTTGTTTCTACACTGTGTCTCAAAAAACATCCCCAACATTTTTGATTGTAACTTCAAGAAAAGTTATCAGATTCTGATAATTTCTGGTGTAAATATTCCTACTACAACTTGCAATCAAACGAATGTTCAGCTACCCACCTCACCTAATGTTTGCTTCTGCACCACCAAGGGAATGCAGACCAAGCAAAATATGCATTGAAATACTCAAAAAGGTGAAAAAACATCCCCAACATTATCAATCATAACTTGAAGAAACATCACCGAATTTTAATAATTTTTCGTCTATATATTTCCGACACCACTGGCTACTGAATGATTGTTTAAGTTTCCACCTCACCCAACTTCTGCTCTTGCACTACCTGGGAAAAACCGACCAAGCAAATGATGTGCTGAAAGGAATGAAAAAAACTTCAATAAATTCTATCTATCCAGATCTCTGGCCCCCAACAGCCAGTTGGTTACAAGGTTTGACTGTCATAAAGCAGTGTGTATACCATATGACGTGCAGAAATGTTTATGAATTCAAGAAGTGACTGGTGAAGTCTGTATATTAGTCTGATGCAGAACATTATCGATACTGCTGTCAACGAATGGAGAAAGTGTCTCCTTGACTGTGTTCGCACAGTGCACCCGTATTTCAAGCAATTTTGCTGTAGGCAGTTAAAAAACCATACAGGAGCGAAGGAAATCCCACTTTATTCAGAAGTTTATTCAGTTTATTCAGAACTTCTGAATATAAAAAATCCGAGAGACCTACGGAGTATGTTGAGCCAGTGGAGGGGCCAGAGGATCAGATCAGTCATACAGAAATTGAGAAAGCAATCAAGCAAATGCATAGCAATAAAGCACCAGGACTATCTGGAATCACTGCAGAAATGATTAAAGCTTTAAATGAGCTTGGAGTGGATTGGCTTCACACAATTCTCAATGAATTTTTCACAGACGAGCGAGTCCCAGGTGACTTAAAGGAGAGTGAAATAATGACTATTTATAAGCAAAAAGGAGATGCTCTTGAATGTGGCAATTACAGAGGAATAAAGTTGCTGGAAATTGCACTGAAAGTGTATGAACGAGTGATTGAAAGGCATATCAGAGAAACAGTACACAAGCAGACTTTGGGCGAGGTGGGAAATTGAACATTTATTTAATGGCACGTTGTCTCATAAATATTCGTACCAAAATTATTAAAATCTGATAATCCTTCTTCAAGTTACAATCGAAAATGTTCAGGATGTTTTTACTTGCATTTTCAGCGACCCCCAGCAAATGAGTGCAATATACAATAAAAAGCCAAAAAAGATACATGACAGGTCCAGATCGAAACCGTCAGCAATAAAACGCCGTTTATTTTTGCTGACCAATCCTCTGATTCTTGTTGCCATATTCACTGTAAACTAGCAGATTTTATAACGAAATTCAAAGAATGTAAACCCGGAAATCGGTGGTTCTGGACAAAGACGCACAGTAATACATTTTCTGCTACATTTTCATCACATTTTCATACAAAACATATGCAGATATGGCGAACAAAATATTATCGCCTACAACATGACGATATTCATTTGTTCTTGCGCAAAAATTATGGACAAATATAAGCTACAACAATACAAAGTATAAACAAAGTAACAAAGAGTATTAAACATTTCTGGTCGTCTTGGCATTAAATAAGTAAGAAACTGCATAACTGAGCTTGGGCTTTATCCATTGAACCATTAGTTCAATGGCTGCTGGGCATTCCTACCTCTAATGCGCTAATCAATCAATCAATCAATCATTTATTTCAGACAACGAGGTCCACATGAAAAAAAACAAACAGACAGACAGATAAAATTATACACAGGCAACAAAAAACGTTAAAACGTTTTTGTATACAGGTAACATGAAGTGACTGAAGTCCAGAATTTGACACAAGATGTCCCAGAACAACGCTAACAACGACCACGTTGAAGTGATCGCTAACAGTAACACAGAAGACGTCACTCGAAAAATGTTGCAGAAGCGATTCAAGCGGACGAACGTCAGAAACCAATACACTCCGCCACCCAACTTTAGAGCCCTTGGAAGAGACGAGAGCCGCTGAAGGGGCGTATAGAACACTGAAAGCTGAGGCGATGATGTTTGCCTGCTGTTTGTGCTCTACCTCGTTGACCCGCTTGTCAGCCGTCCTTCTGTTCATCGGGCTTTTCGCTTTCTCCCTCGCCTGCACGATAAGTCAGTATCTGCAGGCGTCGCACTGGCTGCCATGCCATTTTTTTGCAAAAGTGGTTCCTATCAAAAATGAACAATCATGAAATAAGTAACACCAGAAAAAATTGATGTTTTTGTCCAGAGAATCCACATCCATCCCAAATATGGTTCTAAGCTGCCCCACTACTAATGTACAAGTGACTGACACTGAATTGAATCAAGATATCTAACCAATGTGAGCTTACTGTACTGACCCGTACTGACAATACGATCATTATATTGACATATTAATACCATATTCGCATTCAACTTTTTATTACCTTTGATTTGATATGCAATATGCCTATGTTTTGACGTACTTAAAAATTGACCTATTTTTCAATTTTTTCCAAATTTCAAATTCAAATTTTGAAGGAAGCACAGATGGGATTCTTGGCGAGTCTTGATGTTATTCCTAGTGCTCCACGCTAACCATTTTGAAAAAATCAGCTTGATACTATTTTTTTCCTTAGTTGACTCCAATATGACCTAATACTCCTGGACTATATTCCACAATCCACACTCGACGTAAGTCTACCTATACCCCGGATAACTTTTAATCATGCAGTATAATAATTCTTTTGTATTAAATCTATGCAAAATATTCGAATATTCGTATTTAATTAGAGTAAATCTGGCTTGCAAGATGTCAAGCACTATGCGCAGTACAAAATAATTTCACCTACCTGAACATAATTACATAAGCTTTATACTGAACATAAGCTTTATTATCGAACATCAGTTATTGAACATCGTATATTGAAAAAAAGCTCTCGGAGTAACTGTGATACGCCGTAGGTGCGACGTTGTTGATACGTGTTGGCGGTTTTAACGAAGATGCAGACAAATTTTATAGGCTTATACGCTTGTCGATATCTTGATAAGCTCCGGAGACATTTGCCATCAAAGTCTATAGCTATTGGAAATTGCACCGAATTCTGGAAGTTCACGTTCATGAGCGCAAATTTGGTCGTTGGTTAGAAAAGTTAGGGGGCACAAAAAATTACAGTTTTACAAAAGAGAGACTGCAAATTTCCGATAGAGGAGATTACGAGTGCTCAGGAGGATTGTAATGTTGTCTCCAAATTTACCTGAAAGGAAATTGTCATTCACAAATTTGGTATTTTTTAAATTTCCCGAAAAGTTAAAATTTACTGGACAGGGATATGGGAGGGGGTTATTGCCCCTTGTCTTCATCTGGCTCCACTGACAAAGGACGCACAAAAAAACGAAGCAAATGGCGTTTGGGTTTTATTGTGACGGGCTGTACACAACAAGAAATCTGAGCTAATGCTCATGAGACGCGCGAGAGCCTATAACAGTTCCTGTTCGCAGGTAATCTTAGTCTATCTCCATGCATTTCATCGCAATTTACTCTTTTGCAGCGAAAAATCGCCAAAAAATCACATAAAACAATATTTTTAGGGTTGAAGGTCATTCAAGGTCATTGATGTTGACATTTCTAAGAAGCTCGTTGCCAGTGCTTGTTATGATAAGCAGCGTGTCTGTGCCTATTTGCAACCATTTTCACGTTGTAGGAGCCAATAGCGGCAGAATAACACCTTTCTAAAGGGGCCCTCTTTCTCCTCCTCGTTCGTGGCGACCCCCTTCACCCAGCAGCATGAAATTTTGTCACGAAATACTAAGAGACTCTAGGCTATCATATGGTGAAAACCTGAAGTCTCTTTCTTGCCTGGTCTTGAAACGGTACCGGATTGTGATGGACAGACGGACGGACAGACAGAATTACCATAGCTATTACGCACTATAGCTAGCTATGCTAGCTCTTGCGCATAAAAACGGGCGACGGCAGCAGATGCATGCTAGCGGGCAGCAAGCAATAGTCACGTGACCTGCGGCGCCTCGCCTAATTGCACTAACGACTCAAACCAACCGACCAACCAAGGGCGTCATTTAGGGGGTGGGGTCTACAGACCCCCATTCCTGAGCTTTTGTATTGTATACGCCTGGTAAAGTTTGCTTTTAAATTACCAAAAGACGGCAGAGTGAAAAAGTACCGCAAATTTGCGTCAATTGACCAAAAATCAGTCGGCGCGGTCAGCGAGTAAGCGATCAAAAAATCAGCAAGCCCCAATACTCCGTCAGAAATTTGCAACTTCCTAACCTACTAACTTTTCAAACTTACGACGCCGCTGAAAATAAGTCAGCTCCCCACTGATACTGAGTCACCACGGCACCCACTTTTCCTTTGTGATGGGGACAAATTCCTTGGCATCCAGGAGTGACCCAAAACGCTGAGGGAATCATGTCCGTTTTGTCACTATGGATTGACGTCGATGCAGTCTGAGTCTCAAAAAGTTGTCGCGTCACCAACTGCTGAAGTCTCGTAGTTGTGGCTTCATTGCAGGCTGCTGCTGCTGCTGTATCTTCTGCTGTTTTTTCCGCGATGTCTCTGAAACGTCTTCGTCCACGTCAAATGTTCGCTTCCTGCAACGCACAGTCGACACGACCTTGCACTGAGCCGCATCATGGGTTTAAAACTGTAGGTCGGAGGAGAAAGTTGAAATTTTCTGACAGATGCTCCAAATTTCCGACAACACTCTAATTTGCAAATTTCCGACAGAGGAAGATTATAGGTGTTGAAAATTTTGACCTAACCCAAAATACGTTATTAGGCCCATAATTTGCATTTCTGGACGAAAAATTTCCCACCAAAAAATTTTTCCCCTGCCCCCCCTGCGACAATGCTATTGCTTGCACTTGCAAAACAAAAACAATATTCCACAGATGTATGCAATTAATATAAAAGTTCACAATATCGTACACGTATGCAGCCTCGTCGCTAACTGAGCAAGTGAATTATTATAATGTGCAAAGAATGGGAAAACCACGAGTGCTTCTTTCCACATATACTGCCAACAAAAATCCCATAACACTCACAGACAACTGCAAATACTGTACATTTACACAGCAGAAACAGTCTGTTCAGTTTATTAAAACTAAATAAGTTATTACTTCCTTAAACGTCGCAATGTCACACACCAGCGTTCTGGGTGCAGTAAACACCGTTTCAATTTTAGATGGTAATTTTGTGGTTATGGAGATAAAAAATGCAAAAAAGCATTTTATCACCAAGTGCTGCAAAATTCCCCAACTTACTGCATGTGAGGGTTGATGTATTTTCCAACGCCTGACTTGAATATCTTTGGCTTGCTTTCGTCATTGACAGATTTCTGAGCCGGTTTTCTCGCCGCGGCTGCAGCCTCCTCGGCTGCTTTGGCCAATGCTTCTGATCTCTCGATCTTCAGCTGATGACATGAAAAACACAAAAGTATTATTACTACCCTATAGACTATCTATACCCCTGTCAAGTTGTCCACTGTAACAGTAAAGAATCGCAAGTAAGTAAGTAAATCAGCAGTGTCGAAAGTTAAAAAAAGTTAGCGGGAAAAAAGTTGCAATTTTCCAACAAACAGCTGCAAATTTTTATCCGACGAAATTACAGGTGCTTGAAATTTCAATTCTGACCCTAACCTTCCCCAAAATATGGGTTTTCAGCCCCAAATATAAATGAAAACTTTGCGACAGAAAAAATTTTCCGACAGCCTAAAATGGGGGGGCTTGATGCCACTGGGCTGGTGCGAATGTCATGTGTCACTATGAGAAGACCAATTAAATGACATGTAGCCATATAATTATACAGTACAGTCCAAGAGACTAGAAAGATACTAAATACTATGAAATGTCTCGTATGTATGTTTGAATGCTGCTTGATATATTGGATGATGGAAAACAGTCAGAGCAGCAACTGGATGGTTTTTCTTGGCATTATAACGAGCACTGCTGTCTTGTCTTGAGTGTGACCGTAAGTAATGTTAAGATAGTGCAATGCATGATATTTCGTTGAAATCCATGAACTACAAACTGAATTAGGCATGTTTGAAGCAGGGGGCCACTAATTTTGGGACACGGTGTATTTACAATATTATATAATACTGTACGTTGTGTAAATGATACTAACCAATTCATCAACTTCTTCATATGGATTCACAAACACCTCACAGCTGACGATCTTAATCTCTTCCTACGCATTAAAAACAAATGAACGCAAAAATTTAAACAATACTGCGAAAAGCCAAGTGAGTGTGTAGGGTTTAACGTCCCGTGCGACACAGTATAGGTCATTTCGGGGATGGCCTTTGCAGGCAAAACTGCACATACACATAATAACGAAACGCAAAGTTTAATCTTTGTACAAGTTTAACCTTTATGAAACACAAAAAAACAACCTAAACCTACAAGAAATTTGAGCTAATGCTCAAGAGATGCGCGAAAGCCTATAGCAGTTCCGGTTTGCAAACTGTCAGTCTATCTCCAGCCATTTCGTTGCAGTTTATTCTTGGAGTGTGCACTGCAGCTGAAGATCGCAAAAATCAATAAAAACGTCTTTTTTGGAAGTTCAGGGTCTTTCAAAGTCATCAATGTTAATATGACTGAAAAGCTCGTCACTATAAGCAGCATGCCCATGCCTATCTGCAACCATTTCCATGAAAGACTGGCCAACCACGATAAAAAAACAATTTTTACGGGGGTACCGCTCTTTGATGCCCTCATGTGCAGGTTTCCTCGAACCTAGAAAATCACGACTTGGACCATCGAAATCTACGTTCAATGCTGAAAATTTTATATGCAGCTTCTCCATGTCTATCTCAAATGATTTCAATGTAATTCACTCTTAAAATGTGTCTTGCAGCCTTAAATCGCCAAAAATCCATAAAAACCTATTTTGGCATTCAAGGTCATCCAAGGTCATTGAATTCAGTGGCAATCGAGAGCCAGTGTATGACTTCCTGTTAGTGATTAAAATATAAGAGACCCTATCTTGCATCATTATTGAGATACAGCGACTTATTGGCTAGAAATTGCAAATTTTTCCTACCCCCTCTCATTTAGCACCCTCGTTTGGGGCGACTCCCTCCGAATTTGTGGAAAAGCTTTACGGTTCTTGAAACTAGAGTCTTCCAGACAGCCGATGGTGAAAATTTGATGATCCTAGCTTACACTTATTTTGACTGATCCCCCCGTGTGACAGACAGACAGACGGACAGACAGAATTGAGATGGCTAAGATGCGCTAAAGCAGTCTAGCTGCTTTCGCGTGTAAAAATTGTAAGAACTGCCGTTAATAATTGTGCACATGTGCACATGTAAGACTAATGGCAGTTCTAGTAATCTTCCCTGTTAGCCTCCAGTCAGTCACCAATCTCATAATGCAGTCTATTGGAGGACAGGGGGCGGCAGAATGAATGAATGATAAGTAATAAATAAAATGAAAGAATGTTAGGAAAAAGACAGAAGAAAAAAACAGAGAAAGATGGTAAATGTCTTATTAGAAATTATTCAGCCCACATTCTGTACAGCATAAACCATCTCGGTACGTAACTAGCCAACCAGGTCAACTCAGCCTAGCCATCCCTCCGTGGTTAAATATACTGAGTACCCACAAAAGCTGCAGCATAAACAAGCACTAGCCCTATATCTGTGGTGTTGCAGTGTAAACTGGTGTCTGGCTGAGGGCTAAAGAAATAGAGATCAGCGCTGCCTTATGCCGTGGCTACATGCACCAAATTTTTCGTCCGAGGTGTTGTCCAAGCTTCTCAAATGAGAAAATTGTACACATCGGACGACGGGTCCAATTTCCTTCCGAGGTTCAGATGGACGTCTTGTCCGAGGAAATCGAAAAAGATGAGTATGCACATTTCGTCTGATTTTCCTGGATGAGGTTTTTAAACCTCGGAAGGCTCGGCGTTGTTGGACAACACGAGAAAGTTGGTGTGTGTAGCCATGACATTACAAACCTTATGACTTGGGAAAGACTTATACATATTTACTATATGGCATGTCACTGTCAGCAGTAAGAAAGTCATTGTCACATAAAGGCTTACATTGGACTCTGGTACTAAGGTAATCAACAGTACTGGTAACATACCATTGGCCTATCTTTATCATCTGTCTTGATCTTCTCCATCTTATCCAGTGTCTCCAGACCGCCGACCACCCTAAACAAATCAATGAAAAATTAAACAAAATATGCCAAATTTTACTCCACATATAGCATCATTTACAGAAAGATAAACAAAGACTACTGAGAATCATATCGAATCAAGTTTATTCAAGCTAAAAGACGGGTTCCCATCAACAAATATGACACCCTTTATCTTTTACAATGAGAAAACAAAAGTTAATCCTGTGGCCACAAAATACCACTGTTGCTACTACGTTCAATTTAGACGAGTTAACTCGATTAAATCAAAAAATTAGTATACAATTGATTTCTCACCGGCCAAAGACGGTATGCTTGTTGTCCAGGTGGCGAGCAGATCGGTACGTAACGAAACTGCAAGCAACAATGTAAGTGAGTGAGTGAGTGAATTTAACGTCCCACCCGACACAGTATAGGTCATTTCAGGGACGGCCTTTTCAGGCAGAATGCACACAAACACAATAATGGAACGGTAAGTTTAAACACAATAAAGAAACATAAAGTTTAACCTTTACAGAGACACAAAACACAAAAATACAAAACTGTAGTTAACCTAAAAATGTAAGAATTCCATTATAGGCGTGCATATGTAATTAACATAACGTAAGTTCTAATAACAACATAACATTAAACTAGAGTTGTCAAAGCATTAATTTTTTAAATGCATTAACGCACTGCGTTGATTTTTTTAATGCATTAATTAACACGTTATTATCACACCAAAGCCCGTTGAGAGGGAGAATAGGGGGGAAAGTTACCCTGAGCCCCGCAACGTTTGGGGGCCCCACCTGTAGTATATAGAAAGTTAGAAACATATTTTTGAACGTATAATCCATAATAACTGACGTCATAGCTACATAGACAAACTAGAAATATGGGGCAGAGCCCAACGTGAGGCCGGCCGGCGCCGTAAGTTTGATGGGGGACAGCTGACAGGTTGAAATTTCGTTCGCAGCAAAGTCACGTGGCCCGAACGCAACTGCATTATCATATACATGTATAGCAAGTGCAATGTTAAACTTGGGTGATTCAAAATGAGACAAGACAACAGAACTTTGTTGTTTGTAAACCCAAACTCATCGCTTTTGTTGCGTTCGATGTGTAATCAATTGTAGTTGTAAACGCCATTTTCCATTTATTGCTATCTCTATCCATTCTCCAGACATGCGATCAAAGTCTAAAGTTTTTTGAAAACACGCTAACTGTCGATGTTGGGTAGGTCGAAATGAGCAAACACAACTTCGTGGTTAAAGGACCAAAGTTCATCAGGTTTTTTTTGTTCAACGCAGAATAAACGGTGGTTGATAACGCCGTTTACCGCTTGTTAATATCATAATCCCTTCCAGAGATATTCGCGATCAAAGTCGAAAGTTGTCTTAAATTGCACCGAATTTTGGACGTTTTTTGCTTTCCCAAATTTTAAAGAGGCGATGATCCCAAAATTTTGTACACGCGTTAACACCCCCATCCAGCGCCACATCACGTGGTAAAGTTTCAGTAGGCTAATCCCCTTAGCGCCAAAGTTCTAGTGGCTCATACACTGAATTATAAGCCAATTTTTGACCCCCTTTGGAAAAAATTGTTGGGGGAGCCCCCATCCTGAGTCAGGTGTAGGCTAGCAAGACTTGGATATTTTATAGTGCGTGTAAAAATTTCGGGGTGCAGCACCACCTAGGGGCAAAAATATGGTATTCCAAAAAATTCAATTTTCGCGGTACAATTGCACTTCTAAATCTCCGTGGTTAGTGGACCAAAGTTCACCGACCTTTATTGGTTGAACACGGGAAGGAACGCTGTAGTGCACTATTTTCCAGATTTTGGATATCTCCATCCGTTTCAGAGATATTCGCGCTCAAAGTGGGAAGGTGTCTGAAATCGTGCAAAATTTAGCGTTTTTTCGCCCCCAAATTTTTCTTTTGGGGGGGTAAACCCCCAAACTTTTGGACCAGCATTTATAAATTGAGCATGCTTCCGAACATGTGGCAAAATTTCATGGAGATCGGCCCACGGACCTCGGAGATCTTGCGTTTAAAAAAAACAGCAGTAACACACAAGGCCTTCCTGGAACCACCGTTCCGGGCGGACTAAAAAATTAAGAATAAACACAGTAAAGACTGCAATCAAAACTAAGAAAACATGGTAAACAGAAACAACAGAAGATACAGATTAGCACCCTTTTGTAAGATAAGCCAGACTTGCCAAACATCATATTTAGATAACATCCTATGAAATAATTTACAAAAGTCTACAGGCACCAAGTTATAATTTATTGCAGATGGTGGCTGGTGCATTCTTCCAATGCGAATAGACCCAAACAGCCAGCTAAATTTGAAATGCATTTTAACAAAACAAAAAATTATTCAACACATAAAATAAAAACTGAATTGAAGAAAGATGTCTTTTGTACTTGCACGTCATGATTTGTATTATACTGGTCGATAGATTTAACAGACAAACAAAAATTAATTGATAAATAACTGTTCTTGATCTAGCGCTTGTCCGTTGCTGTCGTACGTTTCAAGTTCAACACGGCTTCCCAATTTCCAAGTCCACACCGTGACCATTCCAAACAAGAATTTCTATAGTATAACATTTCAGCCATTAAGAAATGAATACTTTGGGTGCATAAAAGTAAATAAAAAAATATGATAGATAAATGAATAAACAAACAAATGAAAGGCTGGCAAAATGAGCAAATCAGGGGAGGCCCGGGGAACTTACAACTGCGACTTGTTGGTGTTAGGTCCGGAGTTGGCCATGCTGAGTACACCTCGACCGCTGTGAGTGAGGTTTGGCTTGAATTCATCCTTGAAAGCATCGCCCCAGACTGACCGACCTCCATGACCCATCCCCTCCGGATCACCGCCTTGTATCTGCATATACCAGTCAGTTGGTTTTAGCATTTGTCATTTTGATAAGGTAAATAGGTAACCCGTACACTAAACAAGCATTGTGCCCGGAAGTGATTCTGGTCAAAGGCAGTCAGCCCACAGGTGACCCACCTCACCAGTAGGCTGCCATTACTTTCTACCAGACCTCCCCAGCCAGAGAGCGTCACCGCCCTTTGACCGATACCAAATTATACTGTTCGGTGACAGAGACACATGTGTGTTAACAACTTGCCCAGAGTCGTTATCTGGCAGTGCAATGGGCTGGAATTGAACCGAGGACCTCGGGGTCATTAGTTTGACATGCTACCGTTACATCACCAAGCCCATTGGTAAAATAATGGAAATATGATTGTTATAAAACAGCATTGTTCGAAGTGACTCAGCCTATTGTGACAGATGTTATTCTGACGCGGTCTGTCCAATTTTTCGCACATGCATGTTGCTTAAATTGCTGGACAGAACGAGATGCTCAACAAACCATAAACTAAAGAACAAAATTTTATGAATTGTTGAAATTTCTAAAATTCACAAATATTTCACAATTTCAAAAAGTTCTGGTTACCAAAAATGCGCAAAAAAGAATTTTTGAAACATGGTAAAAAGCATAAATTTTTACAAATTTTAAAACGGTGAGTCATTAATTCTGAAACTACGAACATGCCTTTTCGCAGAGAAGGCTGATTATCTCCAAAGAGCATTAAACTACACACGTATCAGGGCTACGGTCTCCCCTCAAAAAAGACAGATTTGGGGACTTAGTCAAAAACTGAACACACAAAAGTCCATAAACAAGTCCTAGAAATCTCCATAAAATAAGCCTCTAGCTTTACTAATAAATAAAAACTAAGCAGTAACAGTCATAAAAACTTTGCCAATATTTACAGCATTTAGCTGTGCAAACACACTACAGTGCGTTTACCATAAAATTGCGAATTGATCGATGAAACACGGTGTCATTGTAGTAGCCATCGAGACAGTGCTTCAGAAAATTCTCACACGTCTTTGGAACCTACGAAGATACAACAGAAAATTTTCATTTCATGTAATGACAATGCCAAATGGTCTATGGTCCTATAAAAGCACACAAAGCTTTATGAATCTATCAAGGAGCCGACAGTGACGCTCTGTAAAAACAGTAAATTAAGAAAGAATCTGACAACAAATTAAGCATCTTCAGAGCAAATGTGGACACTCATGATGATTTCATGTGCGTATATAACATGATTCAAATATCAAAACAACAAAAAGTGAAAAATCATCTAACTTAGTCAACTGTAGTGCAAAAATGTTCAATGTTAGTGATACTACTATTATTAACTTATTAATTTCAATTTTATTTAGGCGAACTTTTGCAAGTCTTCAAAAGTAAACTCTGGACAACTGCTAAAGCCCAAATTCCATTACGCCGACTTTCACCGAAACTTCCTTGTGGAGAAAGTCATGGACACAAATTATGAAAGTCGCGGACACAAAACATCCCGACATGTCGAGATGTTTGCGACAAAGTCCATGACAAGTCTGCGACAAACCCATTTGTGTCACTCTAATGGAATTTAGCCTGTTACAATGAACGGGGAAAGTTGGCGACAAAGTTGGCGACAAAGTCCGAGACAAGTTCGCGGACTTGTCGCAGACACAAATCATGAAAGTCGGTGACGTGATTTGTGTCGCGAACTTTCATGATTTGTGTACACGACAAGTCCGCAACTTTGTCGCGAACTTGTCCCGGACTTTGTCTTGAAGTCGGCGTAATGGAATTTGGGCTTAAATAATGGCCTTCTACAGCAGTCTGTAAAGGTTAAAAGATTAAATTGCTGATAGTCAACAAATCTGTGACCAATGCGAGAGGTGCTCATCTCCGTTTCCAAAGGCCCCCGAGCCAGCAGTGAGTCCAAACACAGCTCAGATATATTGGTGTCAAGTAACTTCATTGATACAACCAACAATGTTACCGTAAGGTTGAGCCACAACCCATGTAAAAAGGGTAGAATAAAATGAAGTCAGGATCAGGTTGCATACAAAAAATAAGGATGCCGGTTATATGCGATCGCATATGCAATCGCATATTTTGCCAAAATGCGCAAATCACATATTTTTCTGCATATAATGGCATTTTCGAAATTGCATAGGCAGAAATTTGCATATATGCCACATGTTTCCGCATATGCGATCACATTTTTCAGCACTTTCATTCTCCAACATTTGTGTAAAACCGTTAAATATTTTCGGCAGCAGACGATTATTGGTATTAACAACTAGATGGTTAAGGAAATTGAAGTCAAAAAAGTCAAAACTGTGCAGAACTGGCCTATTAATGCTGATCTTGATCATGATTATGATTTTTCCTTCCATCACTCAAAGTTTGACGAGTGGCAGGGCAGAGAGGCATATGCCTGAAATATGCAGTGAAATATGCTGTATATATGTGCTGCTTATTTTGCCAAATTCCACATACTTTTGCTACATATTTTGCCTTAAAAAGCCCCGCATATTTTAAGAAAATTCTCTGCTATAAACCGGCATCCCTAAAAAAGCGAACAAAGGTCACACCATCAGTTAGCAAATGCCAACTCACCATGTCAGAATGTAGTTCTAAGTTCAGGTTGCCGAGGTTTGTTACAAGTCTTACGTAGGCTTTCTTCTTGACACGCTTGTAGCGCAGGATGTCTTCATCGACAATTGCTGCCAACACACGGATACACGCAACAACTCAGTTCCAGTGTGGCATTTGCCAAGCATTCCGCGGCTAAATGTAAAGTCAACAGTAAACAGCTTTCCCTAAGAGCTGACATTTCCAGCTCTTTCAAGCAACTGATCAGCTGGTCACCCTGGCACAGCACTGTGTGAAAATTTTTCAATAAATTAAGATGCCAATTTTCAAAAACTGTTTATATAAAATTTGACATTTAACCATTAACAAGCTCACAAGAACACAAAAATTGGTGAACGATACGAGAAAAAAATCATTAGCTTCTGATCATAAAATTATCTGACTATGCTTAGAGTGGGGAGCAGGAGTTTTTTCTTAAATAAACGTTGTATTTTGACAGTGAGAAAGTCAAATATCATATCAGACTTAAGCTAAGTAGCAGCTGTGTGAATGAAAACGTCCAGACCAGCTTCGTGGGAGGTCTCGGGAGCCATCACAGTAGATGTGAAACCGGCCGCGACTCGACCTGTTGAATAGTGCGCCTACAACATAGGACGCATACTAACAAAGTAGAAGATAAAAATTTCCTCAGTTTTCCGGAGCCATAAACTTATTTTCCACAGGTTATTATTGCAAGGACAACTAATTGTAATAACGGTACCCAATCTGCAGAAGCACTGTAAGCTCCGCAATGGTGGAGCCCAGACTGCAAACGTACTGTATAGCATTTTTGCGCCCAGGAAACCACATCTGGTGACAGTATAATTTATGAGGTCGCACAGAATTCCCTATTTTATCATCTAACACTCAAAAAGTACTATTTTAGCGAATTTTTGAAATCTTAAAATCCTAGGATTGAGGTGCCACCAATACCAGGATGTGGAATTGGCTAAAATAACCGGGATCAAAAGATTTGCGATTTCGCCATTGCAATCACCATACAATAGCGATTATATCTTTACAATTGAATGGTTCATCAGTGACATAAATTACGTTGTTGTATGCATTCAAGGCTTGCCATTTAAAAATTAGAGGAAACTGAAATATTGATCATGCCACGCAGGGTAGGCGATTGATAGGCGATCGATTATGATGGAACTCACATATCACAGCAGATGATAAAACTGAGGCCGATTTACATCACCCGTCATGCTCACTGGGCGCCTACATTGATTTAAGGCTTATTTTGTATCCCTGCAAAAAATAATATCAACTTCACTAAATATGTTTAAAAACAAAAACAAATTGACTTGGCCAAAGACGACATCTTTAACATATGGCTTTCTGTCGTGTCGTTTTTGAGCTCTGCAGTTATCTAGCATCCCAGCTCACAGGGGATGAAAATTAAGGAAAGGGAAAGCAAAAGGATCAGTGAGGGCATCCAGTGATATTGTGTAACAAACTACACTGCCTGCTAAACTATGTCTCAAAAAACGTGCCACTTTTATTTTTTGAATAACTCTGTAAACCATTGGCCGATTTTAATAATTTTTGGCACACAAGTTCAAGAAGAAACTTGACACAAACGATGATAGTTCAGACCACCTCGCCTTAATACTGTTGCTACACTACCTTGTAAAAGGCAGAAGTTGTAGTTTGGCCATTTACAACAATTAATTCATACTGTATAGTGCATGCATAAGCTCAAAAATGATTAATCAAATAGCGACAAACACGAGCAACAACTACTATTCTTCAGAAAGTCTTACGTGTTACATCTCAACTTTTTTATTACTGCCTGTGCTCAGAATGGCTTTCTTCAGCATGACGCGACTCACCAACAGCACATTCAATAACGCTCCACCTAGAGCGGCTCGCTTGCTTTTGCTGCGCCATTTCATTTCGTCAATGTACAATCTTCAAATGAATAAGATTAGTGTTGAATACGTAACAAATTTTCAATGTCTTTTATGGTCTCAATGATTTTCTGAGCTGACGCATGTGTTCCCCAGTATGAATTAATTGTTGTAAATGGCCAAACTATGACGTCTGCATTTCACAAGGTAGTGTAGCGACAGTATTAAGGTGAAGTGTGCTAAACTATCATCAGTTACGTATAGTTTCTTCCTGATGTTGCATGCCAAAAATTGCCAAAATCTGCCAATGTTTTACGAAGTTATTCAAAAAAATAAAAGTGGCACGTTTTTTATTGAACTGTTATGTAATATGTCATTTCAGTCATGTCATGTCGTTCTGTTCGCGCTTTATGACGCATCTTCTGTAATAAGGTGGGTAGTAAAAACATTAGGCTTAGTTCGGGATGCTACCTGTATCGCACACTTGTACTAAAGTTTACTTCTTAACTTAACTAATTTTGATGCATAAAAATGCCTGATGAGAAATTTGCGCTATGACAGTGACCAAAAATCGCTGTGTCAGCGAGTAGGCGATCGAAAATTCAATCGCCTGGAGGGCCTTGAGGCGATCAACCGATCGATCGCCTCAACTGGCAAGCCATGATTGTACTGTATTCTATTCAACGGTTGCAAAGCTCTAGCAAATTTTCAACTGCCAGCAATTTGTTAGATACTGTAAGGAAATATAATATAACAAGTTGGGTGCATCATACCGCATTAATAGCATCGGCCTTTGGTTTTGCATCAGCTGCCTTTTCCTACATACATGAAAGCAACCAATTCAACTTTACTTCACATAAAAACACATGGGAAAAAACAACATCATAATCTCATGCCAGAGTCTAGCAGAGTTTGCAAAAAATGCTCTATACTGCAATTATAACAACTAACCTCTGGTTTTTACATTTACATGATTTTTCATTATTCTAAATTGCACCAACAGCCTGTATGGCTGGGGTTGAGATGGGGCATGTTCACCTGAGTCAAGGGGCAAGTAATGCTGTGTGATCCCATACGGCAGGTGACGCTCCACAGCTCCGAAATAGGTTTCGCATGAAGAGCTATATCATTTAAACCTTTAAAATGAAAAGCAAAAGTATTTACCGGAGCGGAATATGTGCGATCAAGTTCATCAAGAATGTTGCGGGTTTCAGCACTGACAGACTTCAGATGGTACCTGGAATCACGCGATGCTGCTTCGTCCTCTGCACAACATAATTACTTCAATTAAACTCAACATCAGTTACTAATAATAATTAATGACAACACAGACAATTTCTAACATGCCGTAACATGGAAAACAAATTCATGTCGTGTCCGGTCTAAACAAATAGTCAGTAGAAGTAAAATATTTTCAGGGCACAATCAAAAAAGTTGACCGAGTCAATCGCACATATTTCTACCAGAAGCCGATTCCAGGCTTTGGGTCCTGCAAGGGCAAATAACTGGGTGCCAATGTATGTCACAGTTGGGCTGATGACGAGGTCGCCACAAGTGGCAAATCACAGTCTCCGTCTGCTGCCAACTCAATTTTAAATAGTTTTTCCCAAGTCATTGACTTACTAAGTTGATTTCAAACTAATTCTGACACGACGCAATTAGCAACCATCAAACAAGGAACTCACAGAAGAACAGAATGTATGAGATAAGCCAGCTAAGAACCATGCAGACTTCACGAACCTGGACAGCTGACGGCTAATGATGAGTAGAGCCCACTGTTTTCCGTGGCAAATTTTGCCAAATTCCACGGGCCAGCTCGCAAAATTCTGCGGCTCACCGGGGCAAAATTGTTTAAATTCTGCGACTTACCGCGGCCATCCATTTGTGAATAAACTGAGCTCTATTCTGTGCATAAACTTCAGTTATTGAAGGCTGGCATTGTGCTCAGTTACACTAGCAACACTCAAAGAAAATTATTGTTTTTATTTATTATTGGGTGCTGTATTGCGATGGCTATTAGTAGGGCTTACACTTTTAAGCAGGTCAGTTTGATCTTTCCCGTGATATAGTCGGTCTATTTAGTTATGTTGTGACCCGACGATCGTGCTGATCATCAGTCGTTTCTCAATTTCTGCAAAATTCCGTGAAATTCTGTGGAAATATCAAAATTCCGCAGAAAAGGGCAAATTCCACGGCTGAGCTCAAAATTACGCAACCCGCGAAAAACTGTGGGCCATGATGACGAAAAGAGAAGAGCTGCTGGGCTATCACTACAACAACAGGAGACAAGAGACCAGAGACAAAAGAAAAATCCTGTTGGTCGACTATGTTTACCGCTGTTACCAGCAATGTGATTTGTTGATAAACAATTACTGTATCCAATGGTATTTTGCAATTTACAAGTTATACAATGGTTAAATAAATAAAGCAAAATGACAAAAACATGATAAATTCGGCAACAGCAGCAGCATTAGCTCCTAAATCAGACCTTTTCCTGCAAATGCATCAGTTAATGTCTGTACTGTAGCCTGTGACACTGTGCTGCATCCAAAATAGCCACATGCTAAGAGTAGTCAAAGAACAAAAATGCAAATTCCCATTAATGATTATGTGTTATAACTCTGACTATATTACGTGTTTGATGCTTACGAAAGAAAATTCTGATAACAACGCAGATAGCCAGATATTATGTCAGTTCTCAGACCTACATCGTTTCTTGCTCAAAGTACATTTTGGTAACTGTGACATCAACAACCAACCTTCACTGACGAGCTTCAGGTTCTTGCGGACGTGGTAGAATGAAGCGAGGTTGAATTTGTCGAGCTTCGTCGGGTCCTGAATGGTGATGATATCTTTACGAGTAAACGGCTCGTCAGTGACAAGGTCCTTCCAGTAGTTTGGTTTAATGTTCAACTGTTCAACGGCCTGAAAACAACCACAGATACTGTAACTTAGGCCTAGAAATAAATATTCAATCAATCGATCAAAACACATTTGTATAGTGCCATATGTTGCAGATGAATCAGTGGCGTATAACATATTCCTCCACTTCCATCTCTCCCTGAAAAAAACCCGTGTCTCTAAAATTTTTATTCGACCCTCAAATCTTTTTTTTTGCTTTTAGTCTGTCACGGGCGTTTGGAATGCTGCCACGGTACTGTTTGTACTGTTTTCTGTGCGCTCCAGTGTGAACGTGCGTCTGCGTATATTTTTTCCACGTCACCATGTGTAAATAGTAACGGAAAGTCTTTGTGGGCTTGTCACAGCCTTGTGTATATAGCAAGCTGGTTTACTGATTGGACAGCATAGTAAACCGCAGGTTAACCACCTGTAGTGTGGCGCGTACAATAGTCAGTTGTCGTTGACCTCGTGCTGAGCGAGTAGTATCTCTGCACAGTTACTGTTGTATACAGCCATTCGTAATGGCAGATTTTTGGCCAAACCAGTGGGCTGTAGACTGTTAGTCAGCACTGGGATTTGGGCATCGTCACCAGCGACCACTGGGACGAATTTTGTCGACCAAGAGGCTTAACTGTGGCTTCGGTCAGAGTTTGCAACATCACCATCTGTGAATGCTAAACTGCTGTTAGCGGTAAGCTGTGCTAACAGTGACTTGCTGAGTCACTATTGTTTAGAAAGCTTGTGTACAGCTTTTGCTAGATAAAGTTACTATATACAGTGATGGTGTGGTACCACTGTTAGTATTTTGGTGTACTGACGTTTTCTTCTCTTAAGTTTGTTTTCCCAGTGATGGTTATTATTGCTGTTAGTATTTTGGGTGCATACCATCTACCTTTTGTGGGTTCGGTTTTGTGCAGTGTTAATGTGACACCGCTGTTAGTAGTTCGCTGTATTTGTCAGCTCATTCGTTTCGAGGCAATCGAGTCGAGGGCTGAAGACTGATCAAGTCGGAGCTGAAGATTCAGATGACTTGGGTCTGCAGCTGCGGGAGCTGTGTCAGACTCTTCCGTGTTGTGAGATTATTTTCCTTTTGAGTGTTCGTTTTTGTCAGTTTATGGGTCCTTTTTTGTGTAGTTATTTATGGGAATTTTCTGGTCCTCTTCTGTGGCGTTTCTTCTTTTGTGAATTTTCTGAGTACTCATTTGTAATTCCAAACGTGTGCTTGTAGTTGATTTTGTGCCTATTTCATTGTTGAATTTAATGCCATGATTTATTTACGTTCATTTGATATTTTGTTTGCTAAATAGTTTGCTGAATAGTTTGATATTTTGTTTGCCAAAATTGACAACATCTGACTGTGGAATAGTTTCTGGGCCTGTTGCTGAACTGTCGGCCGAACTGAACTGTTTGATTTCACTGTACTTGATTTCTGTATGTTGGTAGTTGTTTGTTTTCCCTGTATTATTATCTGATAAAATTTTAAACATGTTTCATAATTATTATACAACCTGTCATACTGCTAATACTTAAACTTTCGCTCTGCTTATAGTTTTTTCTCTGTTTGTTTCTCGTCGACGTTACATATGCTCTTGCATTTTCAGGAAAATGATAAAACTTGTGATTTGATTCTGTAACTGTGTTATTTTGTTGTCTCGGCTAGTGTGTTTGCTAGTCCAAACTCGTGCTGTCGCAACCCCAGTGTCGTGACATAGTCTGTTTTTAAAGTTTTACCAGAAAAAAGACTGTTTGCATCTAGTCTGTTATGATTCAGTATCTACTGTATGACTGTAGTTATTGTGAGTTCTATTCAGCATGTCAACTTGTTTTTATGAGTTGTGTAATATTACATGACATCCCATCATGAAAAAACATAAAAAAAATTCAGCTTCCATACATACTTTTGCCAGTTGCAACCAGAAACACTGAAATTTTTTACGCCTTTCCATTGCACCACACGATGACGATACTAAAGATTATAACGACTACATTAACAACAAAGACAAGGTTAATTTGGCAAAAGGAGAAATTACTCTAGCAAGTACACCAAAATAAAAAAAAACAATTTAAACCAACCTCATAACTAAGAACATTGCCACTGGTCCGAACTGCAATGATGTGGGAATTCTCATTAAAGATTCGAAATGTCACCGGACAATGGTACTTTCCTGCAGTAACACAATGTAACGATTAAAATATAATTCCACTTTTACCAATATAATTGTTATGACCATGCAATACCTGCACTGGTTAACTCTCAAAGCATGCACTTATTTTATATTTACAATCGGCTCCACTTATATTCACGTCGGTTATAAGCACACTCCGTTTATTAGCACGACGTGCATCTGGTCCCATCTGAGTTTGTGCTATGTCAGTGGAAGTCAACTTTGCCCATAAGCACTGGCCATGTATGCACAACTTGAATATAAGCACGCATTCATTTGACCCCAGCGCCATGACTTACATCTGTTATAAGCAACTTGGCTGACACAACGCACATAAGACAAGCTGCAGTCAGCCGCTTAGTGCTCACCGGGATGCCAGTGGCGACGTCTAAACACCGTGCAGTTATGCGGGTCGGCAAAGCTAGTGAGCAACCTAAGCCGCAACTCTCACCATTTCTGAGATATGGCCAGTTTTTCGTTGAAAGACGCACATTTTTCCTACCCCCCTTCATTCAACCCCAATTTGAAAACGTTCCCCTTGGAGTAATTGTCTGAAATTTTGCATGCCCAAGTTTAAGACCCATGACTAATTATAAATGTACAAAACATTAGTTTATACACTTGTTAATGGCAACATTTAAGGACTTGCACATCGAAAACAGCAAAAATTACAAAAGGTGATATTGCCCGCATCACACTGACTGTGTAAAAAGTTTTCCCCTACACCCTACAGTGTAGCCACAATAAATACGTTACCGACAGACAGACAGACGGACGACAACCATGACAACAGCTCGACCGTTACTGAAGTACGGTCGGCTAAAAACTTCTAGGACAAAGTGCATAGAACATACCTTCAGCATTCTTGAAAAAATTCAGCTTTATAAGGTCTTTAGCATTTAACTTCTGTAAATACAGTCAGTTCCACACTGTTACAGTCAGAACAACACTTCACAGTGTACACCAAACAGCTGAAGGTAAAGCAAGACATCGGGAGCACATAAATTTTGTTTATTGGTGGTTCCATCAGTCTGAAAATATTGGTCCTAGTTGAACAGTTTCATCATCGTAGGTTAATTCATAAAACTAATAGAGATTTACCAGCTGAGCTGCTATCAAACATGTGCTGATTTAATATCAGCTGAAGGTAAAATTAAGTTTTCCATATATACACTAGACACTATCATTAATAAGAAACATGTTTCCTTTACCTCTCCTGTGACTGGATTAAGACCGAACCGCTTTAGGAACGGAACAATATTGCTGCAATAAATACAAATAATGATAATCAACAACATACATGATCACAATTAGACTTGCACACAATAAATTCAGCCAATTCACCACACCTCACGCCTACGATTCGAACTTCTGTTTTGACATATGGCGCGTTACAAATGCAGACTACTTACTTACTTACTTACTTACCTCTCAGTTTTGATCACAAGGACAACTCCGCTGTAAAAAAAACTGCATTCCACATCCATTCTACAAAAAAGCTGTGCAAAAACTTGTTAACAATTAAGGAGAGTAGAAAATATGTTAAACATTTAACAATTCAATAAAAGGTCATCGACAGATAGACTATAAATAAAACTAGAAATTTGGGGCAAAGCCCAACGTGAGTCCACCCAGTGCCCTAAGTCCAATTGGAGAAAAAATTTAGGGGAGAACGGGTGAAATTCCCCTGGTAGCAAAGTCACGTGGCCCGCACTCAAGTGCATTAGCATACGCAAAATGTGCGCCGTCGACCTAGGGTGAGTAAACATTAGCCGCATAATCTCTGGCGTTAGTGGATCAAAGTTCACCAATTTTTTTATTCAACGTGGAAGTAATTGTGTTTGATAACGCTTTTTACCGCTTGTCGATATTTTTAATTGTTCCAGAGACATTTGCGGTCAAACTTGAAAGTTGTCGTAAATCGCACCAATTTTTGAACATTTTTTGCTTTCCCAAATTTTAAGGAGGAGGCGCTCCACCCCAAAAGTTGTACCCGCGTTATCACCCCCATCTAGCAGCACGTCACGTGGTAAAGTATCATGAGGCTACTCCCCCTGGCTCCAAAGTTCTTGCGACTAATACGCTACATTTTAAGCCAATTTTTGACCCCCTTTGAAAAAATTGTAAGAGGGGCCCCAACCCTGATGGGGAATGCACTAGTAAGACTTGGCCATTCTCTAGCACGTGCAAAAATTTGGGGTGCAGCACCCCCTAGGGGCCAAAATATGGTCTTCCAAAAAAAGCGCTTTAGGTGGGTACAATTTCACTGCTTAATCACCGTGATTAGTGGACCAAAGTTCACCAAACTTTTTTCACCCAACGCGGGAAGAATCGTGGTACAAAACGTCCTAGTCTAATTTTGAATATCTTTATTCATTCCAAAGACATTCGCCGTCGAACTTTGAAGTAGTCTGAAATCGGGCCAAATTTTGCATGTTTTTGCCGCCTAAATTTTTTTTGTGGTAAGCCCCCAAATTTTAGACCAGCATTATAAAATATGGCCTAGTATTGATCATCGTGCAAAATTTCACGCTGATCGGCCGACACATCTGGGATATCTCATGATTGGAATAAAAAAAATAAATAAAACATCTGCAGCAAAACATAAGCCCACTACGAAAGTGATCGCTTCCGGGCGGAATAATAATACGACATACCAACTGTTGTGTGCTGTTTATTGTTACAACTGCAAAATTAAACAGAAGACAGCAAAACAGACAAAATAGCTGAGGTTCAGTTACAATTAAATTACGGGAATCTCGAGTCCAATATTACACAGCAAAGTGCACTTCCTTTTGTTGTGACAACAACATCAAAAGATGGAAAAGTTACAGATACACAGATTGTATTATTATATACACGGTGTTTCATAAAAAAGCACCCTTTTTTTCCTTTCGTAATTCAGTCAAATAATGATCAATTTGCACGAACTTTTTACTAGATGTAGCTAAAGAAATACTAATTCAAACTATTTAGACAAAATATGGCTGTTAGTTAAATATTCTTTGCTAGTCGTGATGTAATGCTGATGTCATGATGTCATAGTGTGCCGCAAGTACAAACTGGCTTGTCGCAACCGGTGCTGACAGATTTGCTGAATAGCTGCCCTACGTCAATGGCGAACTATATCTGGTTTAATGATGACAAACTGTTGAAGTTTTAACATTATAGCCACAAAATGACAAAATGATCACTTTCACACACTTGTGGAAATAGCGTAACTTTTACACCTTCCAGCAAGACAGCACACCAGCATGCACCGCTTGTGAGATGGTTGAGTTTTTGGATCGCAAGATGCCTGATTTCATGCCCCCATGTTGCTTAGTGCTGGTACGATGAACATTTTTCATCAGTGAACCAGATAAAGTTTACCATCGAAGCAGAATAGCAACTGACAGAATCATTTGAGACAAACCAGTTTGTACTCACAACACATTATGACGTCAGCATTACTTTACAACTAACAAAAAATATTTAACTAACGCCACACTTTGTTGAAATAATTTGAAGTTGTATTTCTTCAGCTACATCTAGTGAAAATTTCACGCAAATTGATCACCATTCGACTGAGTTATAAAAGAAACAAAAAGAGTGTCTTTTATGAAACACCATGTATACAGAAGAGAAAACTTACTCACACTAGATCAAAGATGACACCAGTGTCAGTACAGTACGGATGCTCAAATGGCTGCAGCGAGTAACTGAAAAAAACAACAACATTGACAAGAAATGAAGCACAAACAGTTTTATTGTAATATCATAGTGCTGAATATAAACCACACAACCTGCTTCTAAATTCATATAAATGTTTTCAACTCTCAGGATCTTTACTACCAAAAATGTAAACTTTTAAACTGATAATGACAAATTTGTATAGGGTAGCACAATTAGATCATGAAATCAGAGGCACGGAAAACATTGTATCGTCACAAGTGTTTGCTTATATACTGGTACTTTCTAGTTACCAGTACTGTACATTGAAGACAAACTGGTGTAATTTGACCTAAGCATTGTCAATGATGAAGAAAGTGCAGTTATCTTTTTCTTCTAAACTTGGTTCCAGCTTAAACCAGATTGTAACATGCAAGCCAGGCTAAATTTGACTCCAGTTAAATGTCATAAATTGAAATCCAGCAGTTCCTAAACTAGGCAAATATCTGCATAATTATAGCATAATTATCTGCATAATTGAAGCAGAAAATCAACACAAAAGCTATGGTAGTAAAGAAAGATTACCTGCAGCAAAAAAATGGCATCCGGCGAAACTTTGACTTCTCGCCAACTTCAACAGTCGTCTTCTTTCCTCCATAAAAAGAACTCCATTCGGTTGTTGTCAAGTAACTACACACATCCCACCATATGTCATCACTACTACACTGTCTAGTCATTACATATCTGCTACACATACGTGTAATTAACACACTTGTTATATATGATAAAACAGTCATATAGTTCACTGTGCAAAAAGCCATACTGCTTACATTTATTGCAGTTTAAAAAACAAAAACAAGCTGTACTAGGTTGCAACATCAAATTGTTGCAACACGTAGGCGACTACACGATTTGACCAAAAAATTTCTTCTTCTTTTTTTAGGTTGCATTAAGGACAGTAGAAAATCAAGGAAACATGAAAATCACAGATACCGTGATTTTCGTCAAATGCCGTGATTTTGTCAAAATGCCGTGTTTTTAGCCAAAATGACATAACTTAGTGTTTTTTACCAGATTTTTTTTGTCTTTAATTAACATAAGTTGAACTTAATTGTCTGATTTTAAAATGAAAAAATACTTACCTATGCCTCTACTACCAAAGTCCATGTGCTTTGTTACCACCGGCTCAATATGAGTAAATGTAAAGTTAAAAAATGTAAAGTCCTTCCTGAGCCTAACGGCCCATAGGGCAGCACTGATCTCCGTTTCCTTGGCCCTCAGCCAGACACCAGTTTTTACACTGCAAGACCACAAATATGGGGCCAGTGTATCACGCGTTGTGCCTGTTTACGTCCAGGGGTGAAGCTGGTACCAAATTATACTGCTTGGTATATTGCTTGGAGAGCGTGACGTCATCGTAAATATTTTAATGTTTCGCAGCAACAAAATTTTAGAGATAAAACCTTGCATTGCATGTAGTGATGGCCATCAGTTTTATACATTTTGAGTTTTATACATTGTATAATGGTATTCTGGCCCGTGATTTGATATCGAGTCTTTGCTGTGATTATGCCGTGATTTTTACGATTTTTACAAAAGTTTGCCATGTTTTGGATTCCTTTCATCTATGGTGCCAACAACGCATCTCGCACATCAGCTGGTACGAAATCTTTTCGTGTCTAATGATGAAATTTTGCGTCGTTCTGGCCTGTTCGACGTCTCCTACATCATCCGTAAACAAAGGCTGGGTCTCTTTGGTCATGTCACCAGACTTCAAATTGATGTACAGGCAAACCAGATCCTTTGAATCTGTACCAAGACAAGAAACGGTGACTGGCCTTCGCAGGAGTGGAGATGCGCCAGCGGTCGTCCACCCACCACCTGGATCCACCAGATCTACCATGACATAGGTGTCACAGCAACTGAGGCTCTGCAGCTAGTGGAGGACAAACCATTCTAGCGAACGATCGCAACGGCGGGAGGCTTCAGCTGATTACTTCGTATTGCATGATGATTCCAGTGTTTTCTGCCACTTTTTGCTGCAATTTTCTGCTGTCCCTAAATTGCATGCAAATTTTAATAAGCTAAAAGCTCTAGCACTCGCACTTCAGTCAAATGTGCATGGTCAGCATAAAAACAGTGTCGGTGCAGATGGTTAAAACAGAAGCAAATTTCTGGCTCATCCACGGTGGGAAGCATTACAGTGCAGTGGAGTGCGCGGATCCAGGATAGGCAAATAACAGCGCGCTCCTGAAAACCTGAGAGCGACATTACTCGCAAGAGGATCTGTACATTACTCGAAAAAAGAATAAAAAAGTACTAAGTTAGCAATAAGGTAAGGTACCAATATACCACGCAAATCTTAAAAACAATCACAGTATTTACAGTTATAGTTTCACCTACAGTTTGTCCTTCTGGTGCTGTTTTTTGCCCATCTCAATAATCAGTCATAATAAAAACAAGAATAACAACAAAAATACACAATCAATTAACGAAAGCGGAAGTTTTTGTGAATTGCTTTATTTGTTTAAAACACAACTTTTATTCAAAACAACAAATTGTATTAGTGATGGGTCAATACAATAGAAATAATTTAATATCAATCATCCATTATTCCATTCCATGCGATGCTTGTTCAATTGACACTTGAAAAAAAGGCAAAAGTATTTTAAGTATTTTAATTAAATTTCCACGATTACGCCTTGTTTTCAAATTTTAATCTGGTCAGATTTGAAGTCTGCAAATTTTGCAATCTCTTGAAGAAATTCTTGTCAGCCACTCAGCCTTCGTTCTGCGCCTGCGCGGTACTGGCCCGAAAAAGAAATACTTTTGGTCTTTGTCTGCTTTTTTGGAACAACGTTGGGAATTTTAAAAATTGTTACTGATATTTGTCGTCATTGAGAAAGTTTGTAACGTTTACGTAAATTACTAGTGTGCTTAATGTTGTTTGTAGGCTGCTTTGCGTAGTCATTGCAATATAATGCATCGCATCTATATAGAACCTGCTGGTCGTTCATGAAAAACGGCGGGAAAATTATCAGCTTGCGTTATTTTGTCGGGTATTGTGGCTTAAATGTAGGCCTATGTTTAATTCGTGTCGTTACACTAATTTTATGTCAAATATTGAAGTTGGCTAGATGTCGGTTTGAATGAGTAATTTGTTTGTGTTTTCAAGGCATTGATCGTTATTCAGAATTCGGCAGTTGACTACCAGCTATGTACTACGTTCCTGACATTCTTCGAAGGCGCCGAAAATTCGGCATCATTTGGTATTCATTGCATATGTTGTATATTCTAAATGTCTGGCACTGTGGCTTAAGACATCATCAAGTGGGGGATAAGGAAAGTCATATGCAGCTGGATGATGGTGACCACTGACCACAGACCTGGAAAACCTGGAAAAGTCAGGGCATTCCAAAGTGGTCAGGGGAAAAGCAGGGAAAACTAGAAATTTGGGGCAAGGCCTAACGTGAGTCTGCCCGGCGCAGTAAGTCCAATTGGGGGAAAAATTAGGGGGTTGAAATTCCTCTCTTAGCAGTCACATGGCCCAAACTCATATATGCCTTAGCATACGCAGAATGCCTATTGTCAATATATGGTGAGTCAACATGCGCGCCTATAACTTTTTTGTTAGTTGACCAAAATTTACCAAGTTGATTGTTGTTGATAATGTCGTTTTCCCTTTATCAATATCTATGGGCTCCAGAGATATTCACGGTCAAAGTCAAATGTTCTTCTATATCGCACCGCATTTTTGCCCTCCCAAATTTTAAGGGGGCGGTGCCGCACCTAGCAACATGACAAGTGGCAAAGTTTCGTGAAGCTGTTCCTCCTACTCTCGAAGTTATAGGTGAACATTTGGTGAATTTCAAGCCAATTTTTGATGGTCCCTTTGAAAAAAATTGTAAAGAGGGCCCCGTCCTCAGTGGGGGTGCACTAGCAAAATTTGATCATTCTCTAACATGTGTAAAAATTAGGCGGTGCAGCACCCTGTATGGGCCGAAATATGGTCTCCCGAAAAAATTGATTTGGCTGAGTATGATTCCACCCTTAAATCTCTGTAATTAATGGACCAAAGTTTACTGGAATTTTTTCACCGAAGTCGAAGGAATCGCTGTCGACAAGTACTTGTTCAGTTTTGAATGTCTTTATCCACTGTGGAGATATTCGCCATCAAAGTTTGAAGTCATCCGAAATTGAGCCAAATTTTGCATGTTTTGGCTCTATATTTTTTGGGGAGGGCTGCCAAATTTTTAAAACCCAACTTTTAAAAGTCAGCTTACTACAGACAATGGTGGAGCTCGGAGATACCATGGCGAAACAAAAAAAACGTCTGCGGTAAAACATAAGTCCACTTTAAAAGCTATCACTTTCGGGTGGACAAATAAAATCAGCTAATCCCGTCTTCAAATATGTAAGCTGCCCTGTCGTAAAGGTCCATACTTCAAAACGTCATCAGCACCAAGCCACTGGTTAGGCCTGTGGACTGTTTGAGTTTGCTATGTGACATTTATTGACAAAAAAAGTTTCAGAAGTTTGTTTTCGTGTACCCGGTAACTATTAGTCTAGATCTGTTTATTGTTAGGTTGGCTGCAATGAGAGTGAGAGATGTGACGAAGAAAGAATTTCTGTCTGTTAACGTCACTCAAACATGGTACTGAATTGGTTTTCTGCTGTTTATTATTGCCACTTAGTTGAGCATATAGGCCTACTGGTCGCAGATAAGTTGTTGTATTTAACTTGCAATCAGAACTTGCTACAGGTATCTATCACTTGACCATGTGTGTTAATTAATCAGTGGTCTAAAACTAGAATCAGACTGCACTTGCAGTCACATTATTGATTTACATTCGTTTTTGTGGGACATTTTAAAGCATTTATTTTCAACTTTATTTAAATGGTTGCACTGCTAACAGCAGGGATGGTGTCTTCGAGGAGTGTCTTCAATCTCGATGACAAAAAAATTGTGGGCTGCGCCTTGGCCTCAAGAGGATCTGGTCTCGTGGACTCGCGGTCTTAACTTTGGCGTCAAAGACCACTGGAAGAGTTTTTGATATATGTATCCACGGAAACATTTGAACTAATTTTGTCTGAGAATTTTTATATTTCAATACGGTTTAATACGATTAAGCTGCCTTTTGATACGCAGTATAAAATTGTCATACTTACTTGACTTAGTTCGTTAGTGGCCTTGTCTTTGGCCTTGGTCTTAAAATGCCGGTCACTATAACCAACCCCTAAAACTGTGAATCCAAGCCGGAGTGGATCTGTCTGCATTTTTTTCACATTTTCTATAGGCCTATATGTAGGCTCCAAAGGATTTTGCCGGTAATTTTTTGTTCGTCAAAAATTGCAAATTTTGCCAAAAATCCCAAATTTTTCTATTCGAAAATATGACTTTTTTAGCAGTGCATAAATGTAACTGTTATTAACTAATTCTATAAAGTCTTGCCAAAGCAGTTTTGCAGCTTTTGGTTTGCACTTATTTTTTTACTCCTCGCACCCTTCGTTCATAACGTAGAAAAAAGGAGTATATGAGATCAGTGTAATATTGAGGACCGACCAATGACCGACCTCTGTTCCTGGAAAAGCATTCCTGGAAGAACTTCAAACGGCCATATCTCCATAACGGTGCTAGATAGACGCATGGTCACTATGGACCACCCATAGGAAGTCGACCCCCCGGAGTCGAATGATCACATGACCGATGACGTCACTTGACCCTAGAAGGTCAAGGTTGTGACCTCATTATCTTTGAAGCGCCATATCTCCGTAACGGTGCCAGATAGATGCATGCGTTTAGGTATAACAAGACAAATGGCAACTAGCGTCATCGACCATTATTGGAAATTTTTCCTCTCAGTTCTTAAAATTGAGCAATATTTTGTGAACTTCGGGGAGACATTTTCCAATATAATGACCTCGACGCCAGTCACTATTAGTATAATATTAAACAGGTCTCAATTAGACGCCAGGTCTCTAATACAAGCCGAAAGGAATGAAAAAGCTTTTAAAAGAATACAAAAGAAAATGATGCACGCGAGGAGTACATTAGATTGGTCACAATCTAATAATATTTCTTGTTTCATTTGTCAAAAAGTGCAAACTTTGGCAAAAACTTTGCCACAAATCCCAAATTTCGCCATTTTTTCACCATCCAAAATTGAGTGCTTCTTGTGATAAATAGGCTGCAAAAAATTCTCGTTTGTCAGAAAGTAAGAATTTAGCAAATTTCGTCAAAATTCGTCAGAAATCAATATTTTTGTCACGACCACCAGTTTTCGTCATTTCATTAGTTTTATCGTCAAAAACTAAATGTTTTGGAGCCTACCTATTGGCGTACATCTGCATAGTGATAGATTGCAATTTGAATACTATTAAGCTGGCTTCTGATGCACATTGTGAAATAGTCATATTTACATTTCGTTCTTAATCACTTGGATTGGTCTTAGTCTCGCTGACCACTGGCTTTGGTTCTTGTCGTTGCACACGGTGTGACTGTGCTGTGTGTGCGTTGTGTAGTGATGATATCGTGGCGCACATCTTGGGGCAGGGAAGCAGCGTACGTCTGTCACTGTACATTTCATCTCAACTCATGTATGGTGCAGTCGTCGTCTATCGCAGACAGCAGCACTATCTCGTTGGTCTGTCGGTCGCATATGATCGCAGCGTGCCTTTTCTTTCTCACTTTTTATAAACACATGACACCTAGTAGGAGTATTTGCAGTGTTTTTTTTATTGTTTCGCAAGTGTACTGTTGCCTGGAGTGTTGGAAAATTGACGCTGAATTAGTGTATGATGAAACAGAGTACTATGCGGTCAGTGTGTTTGTTTGTGGTGTTAGAGGACCTGACGAAGCTAATGATTCGCATTCGTACACATGACGTTGAGCTGGCAAGACGTCCTGGAGCAAGCCCGCGAGCTGGAAGGTGCTTTCAGCTTACTTTAACCATTTGATTATTATTATGTTGAAAAAGAAGAAGATTTTGCATAGATAGCTCATCCCCATTTTCATTTTTTTTAACTGGCGAGGGTTAAACTCAATTAATTAATTTTGACATATGAAACAAGAAACAAGAACTCATAAAGGTTAAAGAAAGGTGGTGATATAACTTTTAATCGGAAGCCCATCTCAGAGCTACGGAGCGTCGTCTGCCGTATGGGATCACACGGTGTTACCTTCCACCCAACACAGGTGAACGTGCCCCGCCTTAACCTCAGCCAGATAGGCTGGTACTCGATTTACTTACCCCGGAGGGATGTAAACTTGTCCTAGTAACTTGACCTATGCGGCTGGTGACATACCGAGATGGTTTACCTGCCCGCAGGCAGTCACCCATTGAAGTACTAATTCAGCCCGGCATAGAGTAACTTTGTTGATCTGATGAAACACGTTGCCATGCCACCAACAGCCCAGGTCAGCTGGATGGCTGGGTCTGTTAACAGCTGACACCTATAGCTGAGTGTTTAAGTAGGCTATGCCAGCAGGGTTAACTGTTATGTAGAACTCGCCATATTTTTCTCTAGCATACAAAGATGGTATACTTGCAAATGGTCACCCATCTTAGTACTAACCCGGCTCAACGTCGAGTAACTTCAGCCGCGACCAATAAGTGTATATTAATGAGTTATATGCTTCTATGTGCAATTAATGTGTTTTTTGGAAGTTATTTTACATTGAATATTCACGGACCACAATATTCTGATGGTTAAATGTTCGATTAGTCAAACTACCAAACGAAACTTGACTGTTGACTGACTGCATGATTCCAACTGATATAATGGGCACTTTGAGCATGGGTGCATAACAGTATGTATTATTTATTGTAAATATACAGTAAAATTAGTTGGCGAAACTAGTAATTGATGTAGTCCATTGCAGTAGCCAGTGATGTAGCCAGAAATTTCAATTGGGGGGCCTCGTCTCTCTTCCCCTTTCCTTCCTTCCCCAATTTGTCTTTCCCCTTCATTTTCCCTTCTTTTTTACCCCCTTCCCTCCTTTTCCCTGCCCTCGCCTTTTCACCTCCCTTAGAAGTTGGACCCCCTAAAATCCAGCTATTAGGTCTGGGGAGCGCTGTGAGCTTCCCCATTGGGGTCTGGGGCGGAGCCCCAGCCAAAATTGAATTAGGTGCATTTTAGCTTAAAAATGAGATCTGGTGGCAATGATTTTAATTATTATATACTGACCAAATTGGCCAATTTCGTTCAGTTTAAACGTATGCTTATGTTTTGTCTGGAGGATTGGGGGAGGGGGCCTGAGCGCTCTGGAACCCCCCTCCCTTGGCTACGCCACTGGCAGTAGCCTCAGCTTGTTTGTATTAGACGGTTCGAGTAAATTGTTGTTTTGTTTGTATCAGATCTGGGCCGGGGAAAAAGATGCAGATTCGGTTCGAGCTTCCGCCTGCTGAGCTGCTGACAGAGTTGGACCGATCTCTCCGCAACCTCAGCTTTGAAATTCCCGATATTGTGAGTTTACAATCTACATACACAATGTTCTATTAACTATTTGCACGCAGTTAGTACGCCCATTTGGAGAATGCAGAATTGTAGGTGGTCCGACTTCAAGGTACTACAGGGCAGTGATGTTAATCCTTGGCCTTGGCCTTGGCCTTGGGACTGTGGCCTTTGCCTTGGCCTTGGAGATTTGGCCTTGGCCAAAAAATCAAGGCCACTGCCAAAGTCTCGTGGGACTACAGAATTCACCATCGTGATAGTAGATTACATTTGTTATGTTAGAATGTCGGAATGATGTGACTTAGAGCCATAGCCTCTGTCCACTATCGCTTTTGTCATATTTCAAGATCTACGTGTCTTGCTTACCTACAGTTATTGGTGGAACTGTTTTAACTAGCTTATGTTGCAGTAGTGTAAAAACAGGTCTTTTTGCTTCATCTTTTAAATGGAATTTGTAGCTGACACAATGTTTTTTGACTTTCAGTGACTAGGTAATTTATAATAACTTTCGAACTAGTAGCACTGTTTTGACTGTCAGTAACTGGATAGTTCTACTCATTTCTGCATATTTCTGCATATCAGTGATGAGTGTTGCAGCTGATGTTATTAAATTCTATAAGTTTCGTATGTAAGAGTACTTGAAAAACAGGATTTCATTATTTTATCTTTTATTTTATTTTTATTTATTTTATTTTTATTTTATCTTTAGCCTTTGCATTATGGAATGGCTTTGGCCTTGGCTTTGGCCTTGGCCTTGAGTGGTCTGGCCTTGTTAACATCACTGCTACAGGGTAGCAATCAGGCAACCCTGTTTGCTTGTTCAGACAGTTTCCAGTAGATCATACTGTTTAGCCACAATACATGCATCACACACAGACAGCAGTGCTGTTAACAGCTGAATGTGCATTGTAGTTATCACAGTGACGTTTGATTGGTGATGACTTCATGCATTTTTTCAGTTTTGTTTCACTACTCTACTTTTTCCATCGCCCAAACTCCACTTGCTTCGATTTGTCATACAACGTGCTGTACCACAAGTCCACAAAAAAGGTAAAAGTGTAATTTGGGTCTTACTCTTTAATTCATAACTAGGTCTATGAAAGTGGAGGAGCAGAACCTTGAAAATGGGATTTGTTCTCAATGTAAACACGACTGACAGTCGAAGAAAAGTTGGCTAGATCGGCCGACTCGTCTACAGTAGAAGCATAGAGTTCGTGTCAGCTAGTCATCAAGGCATTATCAGATTGTATTGTGCAGTGCTGTTTACCATCTAGTGACCATTCTCTTGTGGACCACTAATGACAACCTGACAGCCTCTGCTCATGGACTGATACTAATTCGGTTATTACTGACTGATGCATAGCTCAGTTATCTCCTTAGACTCCATCCCAAGTTTATCACGGCATAAAGTGACAAAAATGTGTTAAAACTGCAGTGGCGTTGTGGCTTTACAAAATCGAGACAGGGGGTTGCAATTTTCTGATGACAGGCTGCAAATTTCCGACAGAATTTTGAGTTCCGACAGACAGCTGCATTTTTTTGATGCCACAGATAAGATTACGCTTGCTCAAAATTTTAGTTTTTTTTGCCCAGCTGAGTTTTTCAAAAATTGGGAGTTTTGACCCTAAATTTTGCATTTCTGAACGAAAATTTTCGGGGAAGATATGCTGATTTTCTGACGGCCTAGAATTTATGCACGCTTTCCTGTTCCTTGCCCACCAAGTTGTCACCGTAAACTGAGAATGATTTTGTTTTGCTGTGTTCTATGAGAATGCAGGATGTGTGGCTCGACCCAGTGCCTTCGCGCCCTCTCACTCTTCCACGTAAGATATGCTTCCCAACTACTCAGTTTATCATCATTTTTCTTCCACTTTTTGTGAATTTTATACTGCACAGTGGCCATGCTTGAAAAAATGTGTTTTTAACAAAGCCCAACCCAGTTGGATTTATTTGGGGGGATTTTCGGTTTCTTAACGGTTTTCAACATAAACTTCGGTTGAAAAGTCTGTTGGTTGATATATCTGCATTTATACTTGTTCACCAGAGCATAGAATATACAGAAATTCAGAAATTCGTGGGTTCGGATCTTTCAGTGACTTAACCGTAGTTAAATATTTAGCATTAGTTTAACGAAGCTAAAATTGAATTACGTTTAAGAAGATGGGTGAAGCCGACATTCGGACAGCGAACATGGATGATGTCTGTGCATGACTGTAGCAGTAGGATGGATGCAGTCTCCAGTGAAAGAGATAACCCTACCGCAACCAGCACCACAACATCGCGTGGTCAGTTCTTCACGTATGTTAGGCCTGCGGTGTTTCATTCGGTGCATAAAGTTGCTGTCATGATGTCTTAACAATCTGTAGGATTTTAATTTCTAGCTCAACCAGCATGGCCGGGAGTTGCAGAAGCTGACTGTCTACCTCCCCCTTAACTGCAGTTGTCCTTGAAAGTTTGTGCAGAAAAACGAACCAAATTTATACCCACTACATGCATTCTGATGCCCTAAAATACATTTGTGTCTTTGCGACTGCATCTCCGTCTCGGACAGACAGACCGTGCTGTTAGATCGATTTCCAAGACCCCCAGGCTCAACCTTTGGTCTCCGTTTTCGACCTTTTGGCTTCTATTCTACTATCCCCAACTTTGATCTTTGGCTACACCTGCAGTTTTATCTAGCACAAAATTTAGTCTTTAGTGTTCGCCAAGATTGTTGCAGTTTTTGCTTCACAGGGTTCCTACAGGTCAGGGAAAACTGGAAAAAGTCCGGGAATTTGTGTAGTTGGGGAAAGGTCAGGGAAAATGAGCTTGGATCATGCCGACTGCAGACATCTGTGATTTTTTGTGTCTCCAAATATTAAAAAGCAGGCAAATTTGTGGCTTCCATTGAACGTCCAAAAGCTAGAAGTGTTTCAGTTTCAGAGGGGCTTTGCTCCCCCCTCCTAGCCCCTTGACCAGGGTCTCTGTCGTTTGCATATTGCTCCATTAATATGGTTTCGTTATCTCATGATATAGTGTACCATTTCTGACATTTGTGCGATAGGGTTATTGTTTCGATAAGGTCAGGGAAATTGTCGTTCGATGACTGGAAAAGTTGGGGAATTTTGCTACAGAAGACTTCTACTAACCATGACTCCAAGTGTGGAGACTAGGTGAGCTATCTATGTGGTTGAAGCCTCAACAGCTTACTGGTGATAAAAGATTGGTCTGGTTCAAGTCGTTGGCAGTGAAAGCTTTTTTAAATTGGGGGTCACATGAGGATCGAACGCTAAAGAACAGGTGGCGAATGGTCGAGTGTGTGGTGGGGGCATCCCCTTACCTGCGGATTTATACTCTTGTTCTTTGTGAAGATACGTAATCACCCTAGCAACAGCTGGGCTTCTTGTCGTATTGGGCCATAGATTAGATTGTACCTCAGTTGGTGAGTATTATATTGTGTGGATCGATTGTCAGGCAGCGGAGGAACTGAACTTTGATGAGGAAGGGACTCAGCCTCAGCCTCAGCCTCTGTTTGTTGCACAGCCAACACCTCCTGACCTTGGACAGCGCCTGCTCGAGTATGCTCATTGTTCAGTATACGTGTCTGCTACGTTTGTCATTAATTTTGATTTCAGCTAGTTGTGATAATTGCGGTGGCATAGACAAAGGGGACCTAGGAATCCCAGCCCCCATCCAATCGAATTTTTTGTTAGAAATAGATATTTGATACTCAGGAAAATAACTGTTGCCACCAGATCACTCATTTTAAGGCTATAATGCACTCGATTTGATTTCGGTTGGGACTCCGCTGGGGGAGCTCAGTGCTCCCCAGACCCTCTAGCTAGAATTTAGGGGTCCTACTTCTAAGAGGAGGGAGGAGATGAAAAAGGGAGAAAAGAGGTTGGGATGGAAAGGGAGAATAATGGAGGCAAGGGTGCCGACCACGGTGAGGATTTGATTTTTATCACTTGTTGGAAATATCTACTGCTTAATTGTGTGATGAGTTGTTAATTTCTGCAGCCCAACTGTATGCAGTGCTCGAGTAAATAGCTTTGATCTTGGTGTTCGAACTGCATGAAATACATTTGTAAGTTAACGACAAAATGTGTATTGCATTATGATGGATACAGGTCACCTATGGAACCTTCAGGACCAGATGCTCCGCCGCTGTTAACAGGCAAACCGTCGGATGTTGAACCGCAGGATAGGACTCGACGCAGCTCCACGCGTGGTCTCTTCCCAAGTGTCTCAACTGACACTGTCAGTACACTGCTTTGCTGGTTCAATTCTATGTTATGCTTCACAGTTTAGTGAGCATTTATAAAGAGCTTGGACTTCAGCGGTGGTTTTAGCCCCTAATATCTGGGGGCGTGGCACAGCCCATGGCAAGCGCTGTAGCGTGAGCGTATAACAGCGGTCTGGGGGCAGACTGCCCAGTGGGGTCCAGGGGCAGAACCTTGGTGAGGGGCCACGGCTTTGCCCCCTGAAGCTGAAGCACTTTTCGTTTTTGGACATTTGATGGAAGCCACAAATTTGCTCCTTTTCTAAAATTTGGAAACTCAAAGAAATCAGATATTTGTGTTATCTTTCAAAAAATCATGGGTGGCCACAAAACTGGGGGGGGGCAGTGCCCTCCTGTCCCAGGCCTAAAACCGCCAGAGTCGGACTTCATTACAAATTTAAAAAAAAAATATTTTTTTCAGCCAATTGACATTTAAATAATTTGCTGTCTTGGCACTGACTCTATTGTCAGTTTCGGTTGGGACGTAGACAAACGTTTCAGCCTGAAATTTTTTTCTGTGCATGTGTGCGAACCCGTTGTTTTGTATATTTGTAACTAGGACAGCCAGACAGGCTGGTACTTGACTTACCTATCCCTGAGGGATGAAAGGCTGAGTTGATCTGTGTGGTTTGTTGCATACCAAAACAGTTTAATGAATGTCAGCCATGCAGTTCCAACAGGCAGCTCTGCAAATTTTTGCCCAAGGAGATTATACTTTTATAAAAAACATTATAAAAAACATTAAACTGCAAATGTTTCCAATTGCGACTTTTTACTTTGAGCATTTTTTATTTTATGTAACCGTGATTATGGTACATACTCAATTATGAACTAAACAATCAAATGTCAGAACAAATAGCAAGCATAGTTTACACGCGAAAGCAGCTACTGCTTTCATCACGTCTTAGTCATCGCAATTCTGTCTGTCCGTCTGTCTGTTTGTCACAGGGGTGGATCAGTCAAAAACGGTGCAAGCTAGGATCACCAAATCTTCACCATCGGCTGCCTGGAAGACTCTAGTTTCAGGAACCGTAAAGCTTTTCTATAAATTCGAAGGGGGTCACCCCGAATGAGGGCGCTAAATGAGAGGGGGGTGGGCAAAATTTGCGATTTTTGGCCAGTAAGTCGCAGAATGTCAGTAACAGTGCGAGATAGAGCCTAGGTTACTATTAATCACTAATAGGAAGTCGTACACTGGCTCTTAATTGGCGCCAAATTCAATGACCTTGGATGACCTCGAACACCAAAATAGGGGGTTTTATGGATTTTTTGGCGATTTTGGGCTGCAACACAAGTCTATATCATTCACAAGGTGGCGCCACGCTACTATCGTTATGCGATCCAGATAGAGAATTTGGTATTTGTATATTAACTTAGTGTGAACACCCAAATTTTCAGCTAAACTACTGAATCGGAACTGCTATGGGCTTTCGCGCATCTCGTGAGCATTAGCTCAAATTTCTGGTAACACATCTGTTGTAATTTATTCTAACGATTTAATAAAAACAAAAAACATGACATTGAAAAGCACAAAACATAACAAAAAATAAAATATAAATAAAAAACATATGAAAACGTGTTTTTTATACTTTTATAAAAAAACATAAAAAAATGTTTTTTACATCTCTGCTGCAGAGACATCACTGGCCGAAGGTGTCATTGTGTCTATCTGTCTATGTAGAGTGGCATGTCATTGGCTGACGTGGCTCCAGACCCCGCTGCTCTGAGAGTGGCCGGGGAGCGTCGTCGTCGTCGTCGTCAGCTGCCACGCGTCGATGCAGCAACTCATCTGACTCTCCAGCAGATCCGTGATCAGATGTCAGACACGTCGGCCATTGTTCACCCGCGCTGCCATCCGGTACAGTCTTTCATTCGTTTCAAAGCTCAAATAGCAGCGAAGGACAGGGAGAAGGTGACCATTCTTTTGGAAAACCTGAAAAACCTGGAATTTTGAAATGGTCAGGAAAAGTTGAGAAAATGGAAATGAGTCTAGAAAAAGTCAGGGAGAACTGGAAAAGGTTAATGAAAGTATTTTTGAAAGTTTTGCATACATTTCTTTTTATTCTCTGGGCTTTGGAAAGTCTTGGAAAATATGTGTGGTCCCGGAAAGTTCTGAAAATTAAAGCTTGGGGAGTGTCTTGGAAAATAAAAATCCTGGCTGGTTGTTGAATTTCCCAGGGGTTTAAAATAAACAATGTGTAGCACTGGTGTAGCACTTACTGACTTTGTGCATTGAATTGCACTTTGTATGTGCAATAACTAATTCTTTTCTATATTTAAACTTCAGCGGACTCCAAGAAGATTTCTGTACATGTTTTTGACGGTCCTGGAAAAAGTTGTGGTATTTTTTTCAGTGAAAGTGTGGGAACCCAGTTTTTGTTGATAGCACTGCTGTATCAACATGGAGTTGCGTTTGTGTCTGTAATTGCAGGATTGACAACTTGTTCCCAGGATTTGGAATTAAGACATTTCGAAATATGGGGTCCCATTTTCAGGATTAGACTTACAGATAGTCCATTATTTGGTATCACCGTAGTAGCCCTAAGATACTAAACTTACTTCATGCATATGATGTAATATAGGTCATTACCGGTACGTATATCGAGCTATATGGAGTGACGATGACTGTTAAACTGCATCTTACAGTGCACATCGAGCACTGTTGCACATATGAATAATTTTCACGAGATGGCTAAAATTGTTGTTCTCATCAAAACTCAAAAAAGTACTATTTTAGCAGTTTTTTGTAATCTTGAAATCGCCGGATTGGGACTTCCAAATTCCAGGATTTGGGCTTGGTTAAACTGCCCAGGATCCCGAGATTTTAGATCCTGTTTTGGTAATCAGAATTCGTGTCGTTTCAGGAGTTGCCGGTGTCAGTGAAACAGTCAGCAGAGGAACTTCTGTCGCAGCCTGGACACCCAGGTACTTTTTTTTTACCTTACCTTACCTTACCATCACAGTGGCAGGCTATTACACCTGCCTAGTGCTGAGGCCGTATCAGTTTGGCCCAGTGCACATTCACGAATGTAAGCGAAGATTACCTTAAATGGCTGTGAAACCAAAATTGGCGTTAAAGCCAACGATTAACAAGTACATTAGCACTGGTAGTGTGATGTGTGTCAACTGTACAGAGCTTTTAATTTTGTTATGCATTGCAGTGATTTTGACATCTTTTTTTCTAACTTTTTTTGTTTTTTTTTATGTCATTCCTAGCTATATTCGCTGTACAGATTATGCTACCATATTTCATATGGGACGCAGGTGGGGTGCTCATCTCCCTGTTGAGACCACTGAGCCTATTGATGGATAGACCACTGAGTCCGTGATGCATGGCCAGTGCGACGCCAGACCTACGGTTACCTTCCCAGCCGCAGAGCATCACCGCCCTTTGACCGGTACCAAATTATACTGCTTGGTGAACAGAGGCACATGACTGTGTGTGAACAACTTGCCCACAGACTCGATACTGCGCTGGCTGGGAGTCGAACCTGCGGCCTTTCTATCATGAATCCAACACCCTAACCACTGAGCAACAAAGCCACTTGCACTTGCTATCTTGTTGCTTACTGGTGCATTTAACTAAAATAGCTTTATAAATTTTCTGACTACAGCAAGGACTTATTGGGCTCATGTATACTGAGTCTGAGCATGTTTCTCGTGTAGACATGAGATCATCCGCTCAGTTGAAGCAGTTGTGGAACATCCGAACGCAGGCAGCCAGACGAGCAGGTATTTACTGTCACTTTGACACAACAGTGCAATTGTATGCTACAATTTCTAGATTACCACTATTGTGTGCCACTTGTTTCTGTTGTTATTACAAATTAAGTTAAATCGCCAATTAATTAACAAATTGCCAATTCTCATTTTGGCTAGGCTAACTATATAGCATATGGCTTATGCTAATTCTACACTGTGTCTCAAAAAAAACAACCCCGACATTTTCGACTGTAACTTGAAAACCAATTATCAGATTTTGATAATTTTTGGTAAAAATATTATTGACACAATTTGCCATTAAACGACTATTCAGTTTCCCACCACACTCAACGTTTGTTTCTGCACTACCTGGCGAAACACAACCAGCAAAATATCATTTTTTATCTAATGTGATATGATTGCTTATGCTTAATTAACATAATGCGTAAAAACATATTTTGTTCACATTTTTGACACATTGGCAGACATTTCATCCAGTTGTCCATTTTTTGACTGCCTATAGTAAAACTGCTTAAAGTGTTGGTCCACTATGTGAACACAGGCAAGGAGACACTTTCTCCATTCATTGACAGCAGTATCGATAATGTTCTGCTCCAGACCAATCAAGGCTGTACCAGTCACTTCTTGACTTCACAAACATTCCTAAACTTTATCTGGTAGACACACTGCTGCATGACAGTCAAACCTTGTAATAGACCGGCTGTTGGGATCTACAGAATAGGATAGATGGAATTTATTGATTGTTTTTTATTTATTTTAACATGTATTATGCTTGGTCTGCTTTCTTCAGGTAATGCAAAAGCAGACGTTAGGTGAGGTGGAAACTAAAACACTTATTTAATAGCCAGTTGTGTCAGAAATATTTCTGCCAAAAATTATCAGAATCTGCTAACATTTCTTCAAGTTACAATTGATAATGTCGGGGATGTTTTTTCAGGATTTCTGTTTATTTCAACACATTTCTCTTGATCTAATTTCCCTAGGTAGTGCAGAAACAAACGTTGGGTGAGGTGGGTAACTGAATAATCATTTGATGGCAAGTTGTGTCAGGAATATTTGTATCAAAAATTATCAAAATCTGATAATTGGTTTCAAAGTTACAGTCAAAAATGTTTGGGATGTTTTTTTGAGACACAGTGTAGTTGTAATTAATTTGACTAATACCACTCAGTCTGCTGGTGAATAGAATTGGCTAGGGCTGTGTTGATCAGCTGCTTACAGCAACAGCATGCTGCAATTTAAAATTTATTTCTTAAACTTAATTAGTTCGCCCGGAAGCGATAGCTTGCGGAGCGGACTTAAGTTTTAGCCCAGATGTTTATTTTTTTTTTGTCAACACGAGATCTCCGAGATGCGTGGGCCGATTGGCGTGAAATTTTGCACGATGATCAGTACTAGGCCGAATTTTATAATGCCAATCCAAAATTTCAGGGGGCCTTCCCCAAAAAAATTTCAGGGGCCAAAAACATGCAAAATTTAGCCCGATTTCAGATGAATTTGAAGTTCAGCGGCAAATATCTTCGAAATGGATGAAGATATTCAAAATCAGATAAATATGTTTTCTACCGCGATTCCTCCCGCATTAGGCGAAACAAGTCCGGCGAAGTTTGGTCCAGTAACCTTGGAGATCTAGATGTGGAATTGTACCCACCGAAAGTGCATATTTCGGAAGACCATATTTTGGCCCCTAGGGGGTGCTGCGTCCCCAAATTTTTACACGTGCTAGAGAATGACCAACTCTTACTAGCGCACCCCCCACTGGGGATGGCAGCCCCCCTTACAACTTTTTTCAAAGGGGAGTCAAAAATTGGCTTAAAATGGAATAAAGGAGCGCTTATAACTTTGGAGTTAGGGGGTGTAGCCAGATGAAACTTTGGTACTTGATGCGCCTCTACATTGGGGTGTTAACGCAAGTACGAAATTTGGGGGCACTGCCCCCTTAAAATTTGGGAGGGCAAAAAACGTCCAAAAATCGGTGCGATTTACAACAACTTTCGAGTTTGAGCGCAAATATCTCTGGAACCGATGTAGATATCGACAAAATCTAAACGGCGTTGACGAGAACGATCCCTTTGGCGTTGAACAAAAAAAAGCTTGTGAAATTCCGTCCATAATCTATCCATCTATAAGCGCTCATGTTGATCTACCCTAAATCGACAATGCGCGTTCGGCGTATGACAATGCCATGTGACTTTGGTGTCGAGGAAATTTTACCCCCACCCCTAATTTCCCTCAATTGGATTTAGGGCGCTGGGCGGACTCACGTTGGGCTTTGCCCCAAATTTCTAGTTTGCTTCTGAAAAGAATCTTATTTTTTGCTGAATTGATGAGATGATAGAGGTGAAGTATAATACGTTAGAACTGGAGTTCTCTAGCAGTTAAGCTTAATAGTTTTAATCGTGTTACCACAATGCTATTGATTATTTTAATCAATTTGCCAATGACCGTTAGCGTGCTTTGTCAACAGCTCTTGTGCCTCCGCCGGCCAAGCAACCGAGAGTGATGTCAGACCTGAAAACCCCCGCTCAGCAGCCAGCGCCGGTTGGTCTCATCTCTGCTAGAAGTTCTGTCCATAGCATTACACTGACCACTGGTTAGCACCCAGTGAAAAATAGGGGGGGGATTTTGATTAGGTTGTAGATCAATATTTCCCTCCTATTTTTTACTTCTCTCTATTTTTCTATCTTCTCCCCCTATTTTTTACTCCCCACCCCCCATTTTTCACTGGGCAAATTACACCCTTAACAAAACTTGCAATTTTACTGCCCCCTATTTTTCAATCTGCACCTTCAACAAAACTTTCTCCTTAAAGGGGGAAAAGGCTCATAATGGAGAGGAAAGCCTGAGTCAGAAATTGGGGAAACCTCAGCTCAAAACTGGGGGGTTGCACCCAATTTCGATTTCAGATTTGGGGGATAGAAGCCACTGCTGGTTAGCCAGCATACAAACATACCTTACATTTATACATATTGAGGGTAGAGTCACTAGAGTGCTAAAAAACCTGTCTGTTTTCATCTGATGACATTTCAGAACAAGAAATATTATTAGATTGTGACCAATTTAATGTACAGGGTGCGGCAGAAAAAAGTGGACCCCTAAATTTTTTCGCTGTTTTCTCAGCAACTGTTTGGGATTTTAATATGAAATTTTACAACTTTATTTATTGAAACCTTCGGCATCTAACTGCCAAGTAAAATTTGATTCTGTTAAAAAACGACGAAGTTATAGACTTTTTAACATGACCGCTTACCGATTTTTCAGCATTCAAAAATGCTCATGCTAAAAATGCTATTTAATTTTCACAAACTGGTTACACGTTACTGCCGATGACGTCACAGTGACATTTTAATAAACAGCAATTTATATTGCTTATAAATTATCACTAAATTATCGTTCCTTTAAAGCAATCACCGGCTGCCCAGCGGATTCATCTTCCAGCAGGACGGCGCGTCAGCACACAGCGCGCAACGCACAGAACTGGCTGCGGGCCAGCTGTCCAGATATCATCACAAAAGACCAACGGCCTCCAAATTCGTCGAATATAAACCCAATGGACTATCACATATGGGGCGCAATGTTGGAGGCTTACTGCAAGCTTAAAACAAAACAGAAAACAGGCGCCAAACTCAAAGAAGCGCTTC
>Ga0056128_1000071_pt1 | contig 56064 bp, 37 predicted proteins | sample WorMetLIZISLAND2_FD_71113 | JGI IMG/M metagenome (GOLD analysis project Ga0056128, IMG submission 71113) | Marine gutless worms symbiont microbial communities from Max Planck institute for Marine Microbiology, Germany - Olavius geniculatus... ... | reverse complement strand
ATCTGCAAAACAAACATGCCTGATGTATTTAACCTATCTAACGCAACAAACGCAAAAAAGTACGCAACAGACGCAGCTGACGCAAGCAATAGCAACGCGTCCTAAACGCAAGGATAAAAAGTTAAAAACGGTGTCTATTTTTGTGTTGCGTAACTTGTGTTCGTTGCGTCGCGTAAGTTACATTCGTGAGTTTACGCATGCAGTTGGGTGAAAAGTACAGTAGGCTTAACACAGTAGTGTCTACGACGTTATGAGGTGGCTTCAGTGGCTCGAAAATCTGTCCTCGTATTGACTTCGATATATTATATTCCAATTCTGTAACTTATAAAATTACGTCATATCAAAGCTATCCAGCACATAACACCAGACCTTAATACGAATCTGTGATGTACGTGAACATATTAGTTGCCCAGAAAAAAATCAAATATTATGTTCAGAAAATGATTAGGCCTACCGTCAGTATGGTGTTCTTGTCGATAACAAATATACCAAGCACGCTCAATCCGATCGGCTCTCCGTTCATACGACTTAAAAACACATTCACCTACACATATTCCAGAAAACAGCATCAATGTTTCATGCGCCAATACGACAAAACATAAATATTGCAGCGTGACAGAATTTTGTTTAAATCAATGCTGCACTGTTTGATGTCAGCTAACCTGATGGATGTTTGCAAAGAATGACTGTAATGGCTCAGCTATAATGTATGAGAGAAGACAATGCAATAGGCCTACAATGTTTTTATGCTCACAAACCACAAATAGCGTCATTAGGCCCCATAGTGGACTATAAGGTGTTAAAGGTGAAGTGAAGTTCACGGTCGCAACAGCATATAAAACTGCACCGCTTAAGAAAAGCAAGCTTGTTGTCACAACCCATTGCACGTCACCGTTACGTCACGACTAGCTAACTAACAACTAAGAGTTGTTTAAAATTCAATTATTTAAAATCTGAATTAATAATTCTTACAGCTATAGCTCTTAAACATTTTGTGTAAATTTATTGTCATTCGACTAAGTTATGAAAAAAACAAAAGTACCTGTTTTAATAAAACACAGCATACAACGTACAGGATAGTAAACATTACCTCGCCAACAGTTCTAGCGTCCAATGTCGACAGTTCAATGTCGTGAATATTGTCGTGCAGTTTGTGTGCCTGCGACGCAAAAAGACACACATGTGACGATTATAAGCTTTACAGTTAAACTATGATTGCATCAGTTATTACCAATGTCAATGATGAGGCCTGTTGCAAAAAACTTTTAATAATACATCATTTTCATGCATATGATGATTCAAAGTCAATTTTGACACACTTTAACTTTATCAAATATTGACCGATTATCACAATTTTTTACTGTCAAAATCAAAATAAAATTTGTAATAACACTGTCACTAAAGATCTCACCACATCTAAAGCATGTGGCTACACTACCTTGTAAAATGTCAGTGAGTACGCAGATTCCGAATCTGACAACGATCGTTAGAAGTTAAGCATCTCATGCACTCTCTCACAGTCACGATTTTTTTGTAAACAAAATTAATAAAACTTTCGAGAAACTTTGACCAAATGCCAGTAACGTCAGTGATAATGTCAATATCAACACAGGCAAAAGAAAATGTAAGTAAGCAAAATGCTTTAAAATAGAGGTCTTGGTTTTAAAGACAGAACGCCGCGTTGTGGTGCTTTCGATTTTTTAATAATAATGTTACAAATTTTTTCCTGATTCTGCCAGTAAACAAAACTTGAAAATCGGTTAATATTTGATAAAGTTAAGACCCTTAAAACCAAGTGTGCCATTTTTGGGCCGCTTTGTATGTTCTGTTTTTATTGTTTTATGATTCTTGTTGCTGGAAATAAAATATGCATAGTACCGGACGGACGGATGGACGAAACACTAAAGAAGCATGAAAGTCGCTCAAAAAACTTTTAGCTACTATTACAAAGTACTAGTTTAGACGTTCAAGCTGGTTATGATTGATTTTCAGGCTTTTGGCATCTACGTTTTTAAAACTCTATACTGTCTATATTTTATATGAGACTAAATTACAACTTATACATTCAAGTGTAATAAGAACACACGCGACTTCCACTATTCTTACCGCCTGCTTACCAATGCGTATAGAGTTTGCATATATATAGGCTATAATGGCACAACACAAATTATTTATGTACTTACTTACATAAGCCTGTATGCACACAAACGCAGACATCAAATCAGATTCAGAATATGTTAAACATTGACAGATACAGAAAAAGCAGATGCACATACATACCATGTGATTAACGATTACACCGGCGCTGGCTGCAATCAGCAAGCCGTCAATATTCGCTATTAACCAGAATAGAAAAGACACAATGTCATTAAATTGGTTCATAGATTTTCCATAAAAGATGATGCTGTATAGTAAAAGAATGGTGTTGATGATGTGGCAGACAAACCCGGCGACGTTACTCAATCTCATAAACCCGTCCACCTTACTGACTGCACGACTTAGCGTCTGGTGACGTCGACGAAACAATGACAAGTTTCCATTGAACTGTCCGCGTTTTCCAAGCGCACGACTAAAATTTTTCTTCAGCTTCTTGTATTGGCAGTAAAAGGTATACACGAGGATAAGATTCATTGAGTGAGCAAAAAGAAAGCCCGTAAAAAGTGACATATATCCAAAGTAGCCGATAACTTTCACGACTTCCAGCTTATCTTTCGGCACGTAAATATAAGTCACAAACGGCGCGAGCACGAAGTTGTATTTTTCGTCGCCGGTGAAAAAAAGGTACGATCCACCACAAAAATTGGCGATCATCGTTACCCATATAAAAGCCATGAGACCGACGGTACTGCGACGCACGCTGCGAACACAATCGCGAGTCACCGGCAGCGTTATAAGAATTTTGAGCAGTTTTCCAGTATGATTGGCATAGTAGTAAGTCGTCTGAAATATGGCGGCGAGAACACAGAACGTGAACATTGTTATCTTCATGAGCAGAATAGCGCCAAACTGATCTTCTCTAGTAAACATGGTAGCAAACCGAACGGTGTTAATCCAAACAAGGATCAAAATGACGGTAGCGTAGACACGCAGGTTGGTTGACGAAGTTCCTTCAGCTTTCCCAGTCGTCGTGCCTGGATTCCACTCGGCATCGTTGGCAGGTCTTTTACGCCGAACTTCGCGGCGGAAGTAAAGGCCAAACAGTTTCATGCTAAACAAAAGAGGCGTCAGACTGGACAGCAGTTCGCCGTTGTCGGCAAACGGCTCTCCACAGAAATCGGCGTCCTCCTCGCAGTCCTTGTTCGACAGCTCACTGACATCAGTAGTGACGTCAGTCGCAGCATCAACGGACACCTTGCAGGATCGTTGAGTCAGTCGCGCTCTTGTCGACTTTCGGATGATGCTGAACCGCGGTTGTGGACGAACGGTCGTCATTATTGTAACGCGTTGCTTTCTGTCACATTCAGTACACGTAGTTACACAATTTAGCATGTTTATGATGTACCGGGTAAGCTGAAAAAGCAGGGCGACTTTGTTTTGTAGTTTGTAACGTCAGAATATTGATAAGAATATTGATAAGATTAGTACCAAGTTTGGCACAAATTGATGTCATTTCACAATATTACGTAGTTATTTACTAATATTAACTTTAGACGATAAAGTGGCGCCATCCAGCGTACCACAATAACCTATAGCTTGTAGCTATAAGTTTTCAGCCAAAGACCGTGGTGCTTCGCAATGTGCTAAATACTTTCATGACTGTAAACTCATCGATCGACAACTTTGGCGTTGTCCGAAATTCGACGTGCGAGCTAGTCGCGCCAGTCGAGGACGGCCTGGAGGTCGACACTGAGCATGTTTATGATGTACCGGGTAAGCCGGAAAAGCAGGGCGACTCTGTTTTATAGTTTGTAACGTCAGAATATTTATAAGATCAGTACCAAGGCCAGACTGTTTGGGACATGGCCGGCGATCGATCGTTACGTCTGGACGGCGCACCAATTAAGCGTGTTTGAAAATAATAACGTATACGCATTAAAATAATAACGTCAAGAAACAGGTATAAACTAAGTTTTACCTGCCGTCTAGCCAATGGGCCTATATCGTAGAAAATACTAAGATTAATGCGTGAAAACAAGTTCGATCAACGACAATGTTCGCGCTGTTTGACACACGAAGCTGTGTAACAAATGGCTACATACTGCAGTACATCGATATTAGCGGGTGGGCCAGAAAGTAACGTATACTCTTTTCAACTGCGTTCGATAATCCACATGACCTGTAAAGCACCAGATAAGCCTTTTTTGTTCTGTATTGGAAATTCTAGCATTTGCTATTAATTAATATTTACAGCTAAAGTGTGCCTATCTATTTAAGACATTCTTACAATTTTTGGATCGCCAATCTAAACGCAGATTGTGAATCAAACACCATTCATCGTTAGTTAGTCTATTTTAACCATCGTGATGAAATTTCAATTTATTCGTATAAAAACAAAACTTATTTACATCGGCAGATTAAGTGCGTTATTGTTTTAATAAATGATACGCGAGTAAACAATTCTGCAACTGTAACGCATCTATAACAACATATGAAACTCAAATAATAAAAAATGACCCTTTTGACAAACTCTGTGTATATACCACACCATGGCAGACATAAAATTTTGCCTTGACTACAAAGTGGAAAATTTTCTGAGCTCTGCTGTCAAAAGTGTCAATTTAACCTTCATAATGCAAACGTCGAGCGTATTGACTTGTAATTTTTGTTCGCAAATTAGTACCTGTAGGGGCTATTTGTAAGTGCAACTATGTGATTGTCGTTTTCTTTGCTGAGCTGTAAAGTAATTTAATTTATTTACCTTTTTTTACCTGAAAATAATGTAAGTCTGGTTGCCTTTCTTACAGAGATCTGTATTAGTTGCCAGCTCGCATGTTGCAAAACTGAACGAGTGAGAAAAGCGGAAAGACGGATTAACTCATGTCACTACTGCATAGCATCCCAAAAAACACCTACTTTGACGGTGCATCGTCATAAAATAGGTCATGCAGTAAGAAGTTAAACCGAACAACGTAACATGTTTTATGCAGCATTCGTAACTTATATAAGCCTACAGTCGACATTGTTGGTTTTACGGCTGCGTGTATAGTTAATGTACATTGTACAACAATTGGTCACATATAGTTCCATTCTTCAATTAAAACAACAATGCATGTCGAATTGACATTAAAATATTATCATACGTATATAGTCATGACAACTAATGCACGCTTCCCGCCGTTGCGGTCGCTGATGACCGGTGGCGGTTCTAGCCGGCGACATCTGGGGGGGAGGGAGAACGGCACGGCCCCATGGCAAGCGCGGTATCTGGGCAGTCCCCAGCGGAGTCCAGGGGCAGAGCTCCTGGTCAGGGGTTCAGTGGGCCAAAGCCTCCTGAAGCTGAAGCACTTTTGGTTTTGGGATGTTCAATGGAAGCCGCAAATTCACTCACTTTTCTACAACTTGGAATCGCAAAAAAGTCAGATATTTGTGTTTTTTGCAGAAAATCGTGGGTGGCCACGAAACTGCCCCCGGCTCGGGCCTAAAACCGCCACTGTTAATGACATCCAAATGTTCATAGGTATATCCTATTGTATTTCCACGCTACTGTTCACACTAATACTGCTAATGCATTTCAGGCTCACGGATCACCATTCGTTTATTGTCTCCGTTAAAAAAATAGTCGTTGGCACATTTTCGCACAGTATTGTTTGGCTAATCAACCATGGCTCTGTATAACGGACAAAGTGATAATTATTTTAGATATTAGATTCGTACAAGGTGACGCAAAACAACGGGCGGGTCCTAGTTTTTTTGGCCTGCGAGTTCTGCAGCCAGTGAGAAGCGTGAAATTCTACAATGCATAATTACAAAGTTGCACAGAGAGCTTTATTAGGCTATAGTGTTACTCTTAACAATTTGGCTGCTGCAATTGGGTTTTATACGTCACATTTGGCTTGCCAAAATAGGATATTTGCTGAGCAACAGATGACGGGAATGCACTGTCAGCTGTTGTTTGGCGATTCTTGTTTTTTTAAGAACCGCCGCGATAATTCGCATTTATTACGCTATACTGACATAAACTAGAGTTTGTGCTGAATATTTATGTCGTAAGCTTATAGGATAACACTGAACTCATTTTTATACGTTTTAATGATATGACAGTAGGCATATAACAGTATATTCATACGTTTCCACGTAGTTATCTTCAAAAGCTAGTCAAACAAAAGCAGATTTTAACAGAAAATGGCATTTGAAGGTCATTCAAGGTCACATATGTTTCGGCCATTGGAATTAAAGTACGCATGCAAGGCACTTCATGACGCCGCATAATAATATTGGCTTTATCATTACAGCTATCGAAGAATATAACGAAGATAGGCCTGTGCATGGCGAGCGAAGATATAAAAGTTGCCGTTTTTGACCAGTTCACATATTCGTTTTAGCATCTTATGCGGCGGTCTGTCTATAAGCCTAATTGTCGAGCGTCTTAAGAGTCAGTAATTTCAATCACTGAGCAAGCCGTGATTACGTAAAATGCGTGTCATTTTCGTTTCTAGCCTTAACCGAAAATTGACATAACGCTCATTTTTTCTCAGAAACAGTTAAACAAATTTTGGTTTTCTCCTTTTTTGTCTCACAGTCAACAGTGCCTTATGGGACAAACAGACAGACAAATGAACGGACCGACCGACAGACAAAAAACAACAACAGCAGCATAAAACGGCAGTCATAAGAAGTCAAATCGTTTTGGCATATTTCAACTACTATTTATGTACACAAAATAAAATACAGCACAAGATTAGTGGTTCAATGTGTTCTACTGTTTTTTGCGTAACATGTGTGGCAACAACGCCGATCAGCGTAGAAACAACAAAACATTGTTATTTAAGCCCATATTTTTTCCAAGTACCGATTCAGCGTCTTCAAACACAGCAAACTGTGCACTACTGCTCTTAGTAATACCCCGTTTACACGATGAAGCTGGCTCGACGAGCTGGCTCTAGTTAGCTGGACGAGCCAGCTCGATGTTTGCTCGACGTTTGCTCGATGCTTGCTCGATGTTTGTTTGATCGTGTAAACAGGGTATAATGCTGCACACAACACATGTTATTAATGTCAAGGTCCATGAGATGTTGCATTCATCAGTACGGCTGATTATTGGTCGCATTAATGGTGCACGTCGGCGTATTAGCGAACTGCACAACGAGCAGGAAGTATGTAATTAGCAGTCCCAGTATCTGCAAAACAAACATGCCTGATGTATTTAACCTGATTTCCATTCAACGTAAAGCGTAGCCTGCGTTCGTTGCGTTGCGTACGTTACATGAGTACGCATTCAATTGGATAAAAACTAGTTTTTGCACAGTAATGTTTATACGCTGTCTTCAGTGGCTCGAAAATCCGTGCTCGAATTGACCTCAATAGGCTTATAGCCTATATCTACATTCTGTAACTTATAAAATTTGGTCGTATTAAAGCTATCCAATACAGAACAACCAGGCTTGCCGTGGATATGGAATTTCCCATCCATATCCATATCCATATCCACAGATTTTCTATGGATATCCATGGATATATCCATGAATATCCATAAATATATCCATATTCACAGACGCCTAACCTGCGTGCATGCAGCCCCCAATTTTTGCAAAATACAGCAGTGCAAGAGCGTTTATTTCCCCCCGTAAAACATGACACAGATATTCCTCACTTTAAATTGTTAAAAAAATAAATAAAAATTAAAAAAAAACAAACATACATTAGCATTAGCTTAGTTTAATATTTTCCGAGTTTTTTTAACATAATTTTATTACCCCTGTGTCTGGGGTACGATATGTCGTGTGTCTGTCTGTCCGTAGCATATGTACTGTGGCTAAACGGTACGTCGGCGGGAGTCAGCGATGGTATTATTGGATAGGGCGACGGCGACTTTACATAGGCTGTCAAAAGTAACCACGTTTCTATTTGCAGCGGTTGGGCTGCAATTTTGAATGCAGCATATTGCTGCCTGTATTCGTCACCCACCGTATCGTATCCCTATGTTGATTCTAGCGTTCACTAAAACAGTGTCACCATGGTGTGAATAAGACTGTAGTCACTCTAGGAAATTGCTTTCTTTCCGCGACCTGAAGTCGGACGCTGGCCTTCGGACATATAAGGGAGAGCCTACGGTCGGCACACCCCAGCAACAGCTGGGATTCTTGTTTTCTAAGACGCAGGTTGCATTTATGTACGACTACAAATACAGGGTGGAGTGGACGCTTTTGGAGCGCTTTTGGTTCGTACTTCCTACTAGCATTAAATATGTTAGTAAGCAGAGAAACGTTTGATAAAAATTATAAATAAACTCCCAAACAAAAAAAACTTTTTTTGCTCAACGAATTAAAGCACCGAAAATTAAGATCTGTTGCTGTCGTAGTACTGATAAATTAATTTAGGCTGATTAAATAATAGCGTGCTGATGTCACTGATTATTCATTTGACTCAGTAACGTAAATAAAGAGTAATGCAGAGTCAAAACGACAGACAATGAAATATTATAGAAACACAAAGCATATAAATATTCAGTTTAATTAGCAGGTGCGTTAGCATAATATCCATGGATATTTCCACAGGACGGCCTTAATCTCATATCCACACATGGATATATCCATGGATATATTCATGGATATCCATATCCACGGCAAGCCTGAGAACAACAGACCTCAGTGCAAGTATGCGATCTGTCTGTTATCGAAAAAAAATCAAATATACGTTCGGCTAATGCGCATTTTATCATAAACAGACAGTTAAGTACCGTAAGTATGGTGCTCTTGTCGATAACAAAGATGCCCAACACGCTCAACCCGATCGGCTCTCCGTTCATGCGACTCAAAAACACATTCACCTACACATTTTCCAGAAAACGGCATCAAAGTTACACACAGTGTGGCAACAGAACAACTAAGCACGCATATTACTGCGTGACAAAACGTTGTTTAAATTAGTGTTGCAGTGCTTGATATCAGCTAACTTAAGAGATGGATGTCTGCAAAGATTCACAGAATGACTGTATGGATTTTACCAAAACAATGGCTATAATCTATGCCCCAAAGCTCCATAAGAGAAGAACGTGTAATACATGTTTTCGTGTTTATATAATACAAATATCGTCATTAAGTTGTAAACCTGTGAATTAAGTAAAGTTCGCAGTTGATACGGAATATAAGACTGTCACCGACTAGGACAAGCAAGCTTGTTGTTACAACACACTGTACCTCACCGATACGTCACGACTAGCTGACTAACAGGTAAATGTTTAAAATTCAAATATTTTGAATTAGTGGGCCTATGTTTACAGCAACTTGGTGGTTCAGCGATTATGGCGTTGGATACAAGACCGCATTAGAGATCTTTTTGAGTATGCGCTACATAAATTTACACTTACTTACTTACTTACTTACTTAGTTAAAGGTCCACGGTTCAATTTCCAGCCGGTGCACTACCAAGTAACAACTTTGAGCAAGTCGTTCACACCTATGTGCCTGTGTAGATGCAAGTGGTCTAGTGGTTGGTGTCAACTCGTAAATTTCAGGTTGCGGTTCGATTTTCACTGCTGCAGTCATTTGCAAGCAACCTTGAGCAAGTTGCTAACGTACTGTGTGCTCAGGTCAATTCAGCCTCCTACCCTCCGTGGAATGGGAAATAAGTAGTAGCTTACGGGCTACGGGGTGAAGGCTTAGAGTGGCAGATTGGGACGGTGGTATGTTTGTTAGCTGCAAACCGCGGGTCCAATAATGTTCGCTTAGACGAGCAATGGATGCTGTGCTGCGGTACCATTAGCTCTTGCCAATCAGCTACCACTTTTAAAATAATTTAAAATTATTTTAAAGCGCTTCTGGGTTACTGTGAAAAGCGCTGTAGCAAGTGTTGGACTTTACCTGTTACCTTTATTGTTACCTGCATGTTTTATTTACAACAATCACCAGGTAAACATTACCAGTATCCTACCTCGCCAACAGTTCTAGCGTCCACTGTCGACAGTTCAATGTCGTGAATATTGTCGCGCAGTTTATGAGCCTACGCCGAATAAAGACACACACGTGACGTTCACAAGCTTTAGAGTCAAACTATGATTGCACCAGTTATTAGACTATTGATGATGAAACAGAGTACACCTTTTGCAAAAAGCTTTAATAGTTCATCACTTTCATGTTCTGTTTCCATTGTTTAACTAGCGTTGTTGCCATTTTGTCAACGTTTTTTTTGTATCTGTTTGTCTAAATAAATGATTTGATTTGATTTGATTTGAAAAATAAAATAAGCTTATGTATAAATAAATGGATGGATAGATGAAAAAAAAACTTCAAAATCGCTCAAAAAAACTTTTAGCTGCTAAAACTGACTATTAGATTAGACACCAAAGCCGGTTGTCGTTGATCTACAAGCTTTTGACAATTGCAATCACTTTAAAAATTTAAGTCTAATCAAAAGACAATAGACGCGCCACTTCCGCTATCCCTAACTACCACTTACCATTGCGTATAGGCCTATTGCCTGTACAGACTATAGCAGCACAATACGAATTGTTTATGTAGACCTACTTGCTTACAAATGCACCGATGTCAGATCGGATTCAGAAAATCTCAAACATTGGCATGCAGGCCCGTTGAGAGCCACAGCGGGACCCGGTGAAACATTCTCGCTGGCCCCTCTGGAGAGAAAATTTTTTGATTTTTTCAAATGGCGCATTTTGGTGTACTTTATAATCTTGAGCGACAGCGGGGCCCCCAAACGTCGCGAAGCCCGGGGTAACTTACTTCCCACGACCTCCTCTTGACGGGCCTGTTGGTATATACACAAAAGCAGATGCACACTTACCATGTGATTAACGATTACACCGGCGCTGGCTGCAAACAGCAAGCCAATGATATTTGCTATCAGCCAAAATAAGAAATATAAAATTTTATTAATAAGGTTCATGGATTTTCCATAAAAGATGATGCTGTACAGTAGAAGGATGGTGTTGATGATATGGCAGACAAACCCGGCGACGTTACTCAATCTCATGAATCCGTCCACCTTACTGACTGCACGACTTAGCGTCTGGTGACGTCGACAAAACGAGACTCAGTTTTATCACATCTTTAAACTTATGGTTATCGATTAAACCCATCAAGACTTTAATTGCTGTGACGTCGACGAAACAATGACAAGTTTCCATTGAACTGTCCTCGTTCTCCAAGCGCACGACTAAAATTTTTCTTTAGCTTCTTGTACTGGCAGTAGAAGATATACACGAGCACTAGGTTCATTGAATGGGCGAAGAAAAAGCCCGTAAAAAGTGACATAAATCCCAGGTAACCGATCACTTTCACGACTTGAAGCTTATCTTCTGGCACGTTAATATAAGTCACAAACGGCGCGAGCACGAAGTTGTATTCTTCGCCACTGGTAAAAAAGATATACGATCCACCACAAAAGTCTGCAATCATAGCTAACCAGATAAAAGTCATCAAGCCGACGGTACCGCGACGCACGTTGCGGACACAATCGCGAGTTACCGGCAGCGTTAAAAGAATTTTGAGCAGTTTTTCAGTATGGCTGGCATAGTAGTAGGTGGTCTGAAATATTGCGATGAGAATACAGAACGTAAACATTGTTATTTTCATGAGCAGCATAGCGCCATACTGATCTTCTCTAGTAAACATGGTAGCAAACCGAACGGCATTGATCCAGACAAAAATTAGAATGACGGTAGCGTAGACACGCAGCTTGGTTGACGGGGTTCCTTCAGCTTGCCATGTCATCGTGCTTGGATTCCACTCGGCATCGTTGGTAGATCTTTGACGCCGAACTTCGCGGCAAAAGTAAAGGCCAAACAGTTTCATGCTGAACAAAAGAGGCGTCAGACTGGACAGCAGTTCTCCGTTGTCGGCAAACGGCTCTCCGCAGAAACCGGCGTCCTCCTCGCAGTCCTTGTTTGACAGCTCACTGACATCAGTAGTGACGTCAGACGCAGCATCAACGGACACCTTGCAGGATCGTTGAGTTAGTCGCGCTCTTGTCGACTTCCGGATGATGCTGAAGCGCGGTTGTGGACGAACGGTCGTCATTCTTGTAACGTGTTATTTTCTGTGACATTCAGTTATGAAATACCCGTACTGTAGTTACAAGTGTTGTCATGTCTGTGATGTACTGGATAGGGCGGAAAAACAGGGCAAGTTTTTTTTGCGTCTTGACAATTTAGAATTATTCATAAAATCGGCACCAAATTCAGCAAATATCAAGAGACAACATTGTCCTTCAATGCTTAAATATTTGTCTGTGTTTTAGTACAAAAATTTGCTAAACTATTGCATTATTTTTTTCACATAAATTGTTACCGTGACGCTTAAACCCCAAAACTTCGTTTTCGGCCGCTGGGGGATTTTACGACGCTTCTCCAGATGGCCTAGTCGGCTATGGAACGGGATACTCTTTTTTTCTATTCTCTACTCTCTCGACGCCAGAGGCGTTTCGTTCTCAGCGCTCTTGACGCCTTGTTCGGACCCCCTATATTTTCAAACGTGCATACGTCAGGCCGCGATACCATTCGGGTGGCAGATTTGAGATTTTGTTTTGGCTTCAAATTTATATACCCACCGGCATATGCAAACGTTGAGAGTATTTTACTTCTATTTTTAACGTTAGCAAATTAGTACTTATTGAAGTTGTAAGTGCAACTAATCAATTGTATGCTTAGGCCCTAGGCCTATCATTTCATATGTTAGGTTATTAAGTAGTTTAACTTTTTCACCCTTCTTACCTGAAAATAACGTGAGCCTAGATACCAGTCGTTTTTGCTGCAGAGATCCTATGAGTATCAGCTCGTCTGCAAAACTGAAGTTACATAAAACGAGTAAATTGGACGGGCAGGCAAGTCACACGGGACAACATTAAATGCTTTAGGCCTCCGATGACAATGGTGTCGACATTGTAGTTAATGTACAACGGTCGTCGGGCACATTTGTATAGCTCGATCCGTCAATTAAGACAACAATGGGTATCGAATTGACGTTAAAAAGTTATCATATAGCCTATAGTCATGACAACTAATGCACGCTTTCCGCTGTTGCTGGTGACCTCAAAATGTTCAGTAATGTTTTATTGTATTTCTACGCGACTGTTCACTAATATGCCTACAGTCCGGTATGTGATGTGGCTCGCGACGGCTAGCGCAAAGTTGAAACTTGAAAAGACTTATGTAGGCCTAAAAGCTGACGCCTGAGTCAAGTAAGATGGTCAAATATACAGGCAGAGACGAAAGTTTTTACACGCTGTTGCCAACAGTGGAAACAGCCGCGGAAACTCTTCTCGTTAAAAGCGTTCCTGAAGAAAATAGGGGTGATTGAATAGGGGGCGGAAGGGTAGGGGTAGAGGGTGTGGTTTGAGCAGAGGGCACAGCTTTTCCCCGGAAAATTTGTCGAAATTTTATGCATAAATAATGCATTTTTGTGAATTTTTTTTTACTTATTGTAAGATGCATCCAGTCGGTATGGGGCGGCCGCCCCACTCTAAATTTGCCACTGGTAAAAGACTTTAAAACTGAATCAGCCGTATTTCCAGCCGAAAGTCAGCCGAAAATTTCGTCAGCCGAAACTCAGCCGGAAAAAAATTCGGCTAGCCGGATCTCAGCCGAAAAATGTGTCAGCCGGAGTTTGGCCGTAAAAAATTCGGCTCTGGGGTCTACAGGTGGCCAGGTGCTGTATATTATGCCAACTCAGCCGATAGATTTAACGCCATCGAGTAAAGTTTCATCGCTTACACGTCGTTCTGGAGCCTAGCTTGTGCAATCGATGGATTAGGCTCAGTGGCGGATCAAGAATTTTGGAATAGGGGAAACGAAAACTAAGGGGTGGGATGATGGCATCTGCGGAGAGGACTGTGCCCCCTCCCCAGAAAATTGTTTTAAAAAATTTCGTGCAAAAATAATGCATTTTTCTGCAAATTTTTTACTAGTTTTAAGATGCATCTAGTCAATGGGGGGAAACCGTCGCTTTCCCGCCCCCTCTTGAATCTGCCATCAGACTAGTTGTCACTGTGTAACGATGAAGCTTTGCTCCAGGGCGTTCGGTACAGGACTAAGCCTGTGCATCCATGCTACAAGTCAAGTTGCTGTAGGCCTACTGTCCGAGGTTGACACAGGCTTAATGTTCTCAAAACGCATGTTGTGCATAAATTGGCAATTAAAGTTTTAACGTGTTTGGGGGCAACTATTAGTGAGATGTACTGCCAGTATTTTGTTACTGTGTAGGCCTAGGCCTATGTGCTGTCTGTAGCTTTTAGCGAACAACAAAGCCCAGCTGTTGCTAGCTAGGGAAGAAAGCGCGCTACAGCCAATACTGTTTCGGTTGCAACTGGTACTGCATGCCTTCGAGATCATCCAAGGTCGATGATTTTCATCTCGTCTGAAAGCGCGCATGCAATTTTCTATTACTGATAAATAAATAGCAACCTCGACCCTATCTCTCACTGTTTCCGAGTTGTCAAATTATCTTGAGAAACTTTCCATTGAAAATCGCGGCCAAACCACTGCAGGTGGAGACATGGTTACTATTGAGAGCTTATAGGAAGTCGCCAGCGCCCTATCCGACGGTACCATCAACGACCCCCTATGACTTACCGTTCAGCCACAATACCGCACGTTTAGCATACCGTAGTGCGTAATCATCCGTTATGACCCTTCATGGTCATCCAAAATCAATGATATTTATGTCATTTGAAAGCCAATATGCAACTTCCTATTAGTGACCACTGATCAATAGCAACCTACATGTAGCTAAGCCCTATCTTACACCGTTTAGCCACAATACATCCATTACAGACGGACGGACGACGACGACGACGAGAGACGACACCCGTGCCAAGGACGCCTACAGCACGCCTACAGCATAGCTGTAGCGCGTCAATAAATAGATGGCGATGACGATGATGATGATGAATTCAGCCTCCCATCCAGACTATCGATGCTTGTGGTGGCCCTTGCTTGCGGCTGTCATGCCGCAGTTGCCGCTGCGGCAACTGGCAACTTGCTACTTGCCAGACAGTGGCGCAGGTGTCTGGCTTTTTCTTTCGCCCGCTGGCTTGTTCGCCCTCTGGTTTTTTCGCCCCCTGTTCCTGGCTGATTTGCCCCCTGGGGCGCCAGGGGGCGAACAAGCCAAGGGGGCGAACCGGCAAAGGGGCGAAAAAGCCATAATTCGTGGCGCACAGGACTATGGAATCTTTTATGTTAAATATTCGCAGATGTCAATGTGTGACGTCATGATTGTTTTTGTTGTTTTATGGTGTTTTATTTGTACCTAAATAGAGATTGTATCAGTAAAATGTTAAGTTTCAGTATTGTAGTGCATCTTTGGCAGTGTAAACGTTGTCGCAACTTTCGTAGTTTGTGAATAGACACTCCAAGGTGACATGATGATATCCGCTGCAATTGGCTTCATATCTGGCTAGTTGCAGGGAAGAGGGAAGGTGTACTTTGCGGAATTTCACCTGCGGAACGTTCCGCAAATTACACTTTAGTTTTTTCCGCATTTCGCATTCCGCAAAATTCAAATAAAATCAAATAATCAATTTTGCGTGGGCTTAGGCTTTTATTTTTGAGTCTCGAATCGACATCGGCACATCACAAACGACGCGGTCACGCAGTCAGCAAAGTAATCACATATTGACGTCTTCAGCTTAACTCTTAAACGCCTTGAAGTCCATTAACTCGAGCGTAAGCCGGCACATCACACACGAATGCAAGGTCAACTCAAATAGCCTAGGTCATTAAGAAGGCCAACTGCGACGTCTGCACGGACTGCTCAGGAAGGCCTAATTAAGAAAGTCTTGCATTGTATCGCACAATCAAAGACAACTGCCACTGCTGTGAATAGTTTGCAGATAGTTAGGCCTATATCTGAGCAGACAGAGACACTATATTAGAGCCATTCATCGCAATGAAAAATGTAGGCTACAGTATTTGCTTTTTGAGTTGCATGTTTGGAACATTAAAATGCCAGTTGATATAATACAGTTATTCAATGCGGGTCACTTATTAGCCTGATACTAAATCAAGGTAACATAGGCCTACCAAAACAACGATAAAAATTACCCTACTGTTTCTTTCTGCAAGACACAATGAGCACTCTGTAGAATTGTACACTTATTCAGTTGACATATATTTTTTATTCCGCAAAATACACCTTTTCGAAATTCCGCAATTCGTATTCCGCAAAGTACACCTTCCCCGGGGAAGAAGTAATTAAAAATGTTAATGCCTCTACTGGAACATGGAACTTGAGATCGTGCCCTCATATATACTGTATGTTAGCAGTCATACACAGTGTTGCTGCTATTGCAATTAGTCTTTTTGTCTATTCTGTACATCATGATGGCTCTAGCTTGATTTCTACATCCGATATACTCCACCTATATTTTTGCCACTAGATGAACATTTTGACTAATTGTGTGACCTGCTCTAGTCATTCACCACGGAGCTTACAATTTTTGACCACTAATAGTCTAATATCATAACATAGTGATCTAGCTTCTTTGTTATAGTATTTTCACATTTATGCGGTAATAAGAAAACACAGTCAAATATTGCAGAAAGCAAGAGAAAAAATCTTTAAAAATGGCTAAAACATAGTTATCACCATCTTAACCTGTTTGTAGCACATGCTCGAAACAGCATCTGGTTGAACATGTCAGATGACACTAATTTGTTTAATGTTTTGTTGTTCTCAGAGTTGATCACACCAGAAGAGATATTTACATGTTGCTAGTTGCATTCCCTGTCTTGGAGTGATGACATTTTCATTAGTGTCATTTGTTGACTGTGCATTTTAGAATTGAGGCTGAAGTTTAAAGGTTGAGCTGTAGCACTGAGCAGATGGCAGTGTGTTGTACACTGTACGTCACTGTGTTAGCCCTTGTTACATTGGCACCAGGCAGTGCTGGCTCTGGTGTAGAATGGTTGGTCGAAGAAGACACTTTAGATGTGCGAGTTGAACCTTTGGTTGGCAATCATAATACCTCCTCGTCATCAGGTGCATACATTTGTGGTTAATTGTTTTGTATGTGCAGGTTGGATGATTAAATCACTTACACGTACTGAATGTGCATGCTATGTTATTAGCCACCATTGTTTTTGCTGTATAGCATTACATCCTGTAACCTGAAATCCACTTTGTGCAGTTACAGTGCATTTTTTTCTATTATGAATGAAGAATATTTTAGGTGCAAAAATGCCTATGAACACTTTTTCTAACCAACATTTATGATAGAGAGCTGAAAGATGCATGCTGAAATCAAAGTTATAAGAAATCATTACCAGTGAGTTAAATTGACTTAAATTCTCTGCTGATCATGGACTATGTACGAGGATGATAACAAATGAAAGTTCTTCGATGTTTGTGGTATAGGCTCATTTTTTATTCTACCTTGATATGAATAGTATACAAGTGTCAGTAAAAATTTCCAACCATGATGGAAAAAAGAAAATTGATGCATCTAACAATTAAGCGTGAATGGAGCAGAGATCTCAGTGTCACAAGATCAAAATCTTACTATGAAATTGGGGGATTGAGACAGAGAAGTCTGATTAATAATAGTAACAGCAATAAGGACTGAACAATGTCGTCATTAAATTGATACAGAAGCATTAGGCTCTGGTATAATTTGTCAGTAAATACTTGCATCTTTTCACAGGTTAGTGAGTTTTGATGAGTTTTTGAGTTTTTTGTGAATTAACTTGCGATGATGAAACTTCAAGACAAAACAACGACCAAGACTGTGAAATTATGATGGAGAAGATTGTGACCATGATTATCAGTACTCACCTTGAGAGCAAGATTAGGTTTCAGACCACATACCTGGTCTACAGTTGATGATATTCTTGCTCGATGCTCAGTCATAATATCCTAAAGTTGTTTTCTGTCATTGTTGTCTGCAGTATGCGAGCGGCCATTGATTTGGCACAGCACGGTGCATGAAAGTGTGGATGGTGGTGGGAACTTCACGGCAGGCAGTCGCGTTGAGATAGTCTGTGAGACTGGGTACCGGTTTCCACACACCAAGTCCACAGTGCTGCATATCATCTGTAATGTCAATGGCAGCTGGACTGATCTGCTTGGCGGTGATACCATTCCATCCTGCCAGTGTAAGTCTGCCTTCTTCACAAATACCTATTGTATTATTTAACTGCCGGGGTATTTTCACTCATTCAAAATATTTTTTGTTATTGCACTTTAGTTACGGCTAGCTACTAGTTACAACTTTGGTCACAGGTGATGATATGGTGATGTCAAGTACAAATATTTAACACACGTTTGTTTGTTTTTAAAAAAAACAGTAAAATTTTATGTCTACAGGGTGTGGCTAAAAATAGTAACCCTTTGAAGTTTTTCGTGGTTTTCTCAGCAACCGTTTGGAATTTTAATTTGAAAATTAGCGTTGTTATTCAATAAAAACCTTTTACATTCAACTGCCAAGTAAAGTGTGATTCTGTTGAAAAACGATGAAGTTATAGATTTTTAACATGACCGCATACCGATTTTTCAGCATTAAAAATGTTCAAGCTACAACAACAATTCAGTAACATCGTTGAAACAACACAGTTAACTTATAGTCACATGTTAGAATTTCATTGTCACATTGAATGTTCAAAGTGTTCACCGCCAGCTCCAAGCTCCAAAATGAGCTTTCAGTCGCTTAGTTTCGTAAGTCTTTCACAGCCGTGTCGATCGGTTCTTGCGGCAGGTTGCCCCAGATAACTTGAAGCGTTTCCTTGATGTCAGTGATTGTTTTTGGTATGTTTTAAGCTTGCAGTAAGCCTCCAACATTGCACATGACACGTGATAGTCCATTGGGTTTATATTCGGTGAATTTGGAAACCACTGGTCCTTTGTGATGAAATCTGGACAGTTGGCCTGCAGCTGTGCACTGCATGCCATGTGTGCTGGTGCACCATCCTTCTGGAAGATGAACCCGGTGTTCAGCTGGCGATTGCTATAAAAGAACAATATTTTAGTGATAATTTATAAACAAAATAAATTACTGTTTATCAATGTGATGTAATCGGCAGTAATGTGGTAACTGGTTTTAAAAAATTAAATAGCATTTTTAGCTTGGAAAATTTTTTAATGCTGAAAAATTGTTAGACGATCATGTTAAAAAGTCTGTAACATTATTGTTTTTCAACATAATCACGTTTTGCAGTTGAATGTAAAAGGTTTATAATAAATAAATCTGTAAAATTTCAGATTAAAATTTTAAATGGTTGCTGAGAAAAGAGCAAAAAAACTTTAGGGGGCTACTTTTTTGCCACACCCTGTATTTGTTCAGTTAGTATAATTTATAATTAAACAGAAGTAGAATCAGTATTGGCATGGCAGTAGAAGTAATTAAATCTAAATACAAAATTCGCTAGTAGTATGTGTCTATCCCTACATGTGTCTCGCTCATTCTCTCTCTATTTTATATGGCTGCTAACTCGTAAAACATAAAGAAAACCAGCATTGGTGTAATGTTCTTGGTAGTAGTAGGAGTACTTATTGTGGTAGTTTTCAGTTCGAAAGGTCAAAGGTTACATTTATGGTTGGATGGACAACCACATAGCATATGAGCACTGGGCCGACCGACATATTTCATAATTTTGTCACATATCATCATCACGGGACCACGTGTGTGTGTTTGTGTCTGGTGTCCAGTGATAGGTGGCTGTGCACTGCCTGACATTGCTAATGGCATGGTGGTTGAGAAGCCGGGTGGTTTTATCCCCGGTGACCATGCTGTTATCCAGTGCACCGATGGCTATGTCCTCATGCCTCGCTTTGCTAAGCCCATGATTATCTGCAACAAGGATGGAACGTGGACAACAGATGAAGTGACCCTGCCGACCTGTGTCGGTAAGGAACGCCAACACTAGTGTACATTATTTTATGGCTTGAAAGTGCTATAGTTTATCTCATGTGCGTTGCATTTCTTTATTCTATGTTTCCATGTTGTTAGTTAGCCAAAGGCTAGATATGTGGCCAAGGCGAAGTCCAGAAGGAGGATTTCAGCCTTCATCTGGAGTAACTAACGACAAATAGTTTTGTTGAACAGCTAGAAGTAGAGTAGTAGTAGTTGCAGTAGCAGGAGTATTGTCTATTAATACTTTTAACGATTTTTCTCTGAATTAATTCTTTGTAGCATATAAGGCTTTCATTGTGTTAGACCAAGGTGTGGGTTGTAGTAGCCTACCGTTAATGTTACCTTTTGCTTATTATTGTCGATATTTGGTGATGGCGAATTTGGTTGTAGAATTGGTTTGTTGAATTGAATAGTGATATTTTGTGGGGGTTTATGTGTTGTAGACGTTGCACAGCTCATGTGCACCATTCCAGAGAGCATTGACAATGGTGGGTACCAGGTTGTGCCAGAAGGCGGAGTTGACATATTCAGTGGCTTGGTTCGTTCCGGTGCTCGCGCTGTGTATTACTGTGACAGTGGCTACCGAGTGTCTCCCAGTGACATCACTGCTATCACTTGTGTTGACGGCATATGGTCTGACTCTGCGCCTGTCTGCCAGCGCCGCATGCCAGCTGAGTACTGTATTGCGGTGCCAGTCGTTGAGCACGCACATCACTATGAGGTCAGCGGTAGCATTGGTGCAGACGGTGAGGTGTCGTCCGGCACCAAGGTGATCTACGTCTGTGACACGGGTTATCGTCAGCAGGGGTCGTCAGCCGTGACATGCGTGGATGGGGAATGGAACGGTCGAGGTCCAACGTGTGTCATGGACGTCTCATGCACGGACCCCCCACCAACTGTGTCACACTCGGAGTTTCACATCTATCGACGGGATGGAGTTAATTCGCTGCTCGACGCCATCACCGGCGGTGCCCCAAATGGAGCCTATGCTTACTACTACTGCCGCTCTAGCTATCGTATGGCTAATGGCAACTTCTCGGCTTTGGTCTGCACTGATGGCGAATGGAAGGGCCAAGTGCCAACTTGTGGTATGTTGTCTTATCTGTTTGCATCATTTTGCTCAGCATAGTGTTTATGAGATGCTAGTAATTGTTGTAAGCTGTCATAGTTTTTAATTTTTGTTGTTTCTCATTTGCTGTGTGCATGTGTCTATCATTTTTTGCTGTTTTTTATGTAATGTGTAATGCAAATTTGCAAATTGTTGAACCCGTATAACAAAGCAACATGATGCAGTTGTGTTGTCTAGTATTCCTGTATAAATGGGACTTACAATTACATGTTGCCATTTTTCGAGTACCAGCCTGTCTGGCTGGCTGGGATTAAAGTGCTTGTGTTGGGTGGCTGATCACAATGTGTTGCTTGGAGATGGGTTTCTGTGAAGAGATATGCAGTACTAAATCTGCGAATAATGCTGAATTCACAGCCTTATGATGAATGTTTGCTATAGTCAAGAGAACTGGCTGTGACATTCCAATGGACATAGAGAATGGGAACTGGATAATTCAGTCGCTGTTTGCTGACTATCGGATTGGTGTCCATGTAACGTATGAGTGTGAACCTGGCTACAAGGCTGTTGGTCCAACGCAGCTTGAATGTCTCACTCCGGGCTATTGGTCTGACTACCCGCCAAAATGTCTCGCTAAAGGTTAATTGTTATTATTTTCAAAGCTGTCGTACATTCTAAACATTTAATTGTGTTAATATGTTTTCCGTTAAGCAGAAGTTTGCAGTTTCAAACATTCTTGTTACATTTTACTAATATCATCAAATCTTGGATTTTGTGCACTGAATAGATCTTTCTGTATCACAGGCGTGTGGTAGCGCAGCCCTGTGTTAATGGCGACCGGCTAAGTCAACGGAGAATGGCAAAATTCGACCCCTCGCGGATCCGAGACCCCTCAGCCGATCCATAAAAAATTTGAAATAGGTGATTATGTCCGGAAGATGACCCCCTGTGCAATATTTCATGCAAATACGTCCATTGGGGGCTTCTCGGCAAAGGGGTGAAATATAACGGAAATTTTTCTGTGTTAAATATACTTTTTTAAAATGGCCGGCCTACAGGTCAGACCAATCGGCAGTTTTTTACGCGCAGTCCTCAAACCCTGCGGTCTCACAAAGGGTGTGCCTTTTTAGGGGTAGAAAATTCAAAGTTAATATTTAACCCCTGAAGAATCCCCATAGTCGAAAATTGGGCCCAAAAGTGGACTGAAATTTTTTACCAAAAGTGTTCCTGTATAAAATTCTCCCCTATAAACGGCCCTTAATCGTCATCATAGGCCCATAAAAGTTGTATAGTGAATAGACAATACGGCCACAAAAATTCCAATTATGTGGTTATATTTGATCCTCTGCCTACAGGTCACATGACATGGCACATGTGCAGTGAACATTTTAGCTTTCAAAAACATGCCCCTATATAGAAAATTCACCTCCAAATGGCCCTTAATCATCACCCTAGCCCCATAAAAGTTGTATAGTGAATAGGCAATATGGCATTGGGAACTTCAAATATGTAGTCATTTTTGACCCCCCACCTACAGGTCACATGACACCGGGCATGCGCAGTAAACTTTTGGCTCTCAACATGGGCTGAACGCAACTTTGAGGCTTTATATCTCCATAACGATGCAAGATAGACACATGGTCATCATTGACCACCAATAGGAAAGTGACCATGGCGAGACCATTGGTCATATGACCAATGACATCACGTGACTCCAAAAGGTCATGGTCGTGACTACAAAATCTTTGAGGCTTTGCATTTTCATAGCTGTGCAGAACAGATGAACTAATTCATCTGCTACGACAGAACATAATTTTAGTAATAAAACAGCAAATATAAATGTACAAAACGTCAGTTTATATGCTTGTTAATGGCGAAACGCAATGACTGACACTTCGAAAATGGCAAAAATCAAAAAGTTGATATTATTCAACACCACATTGACGGTTAGGCGATGTGATGGTGAGTGATATCATCTTTTTATGATTTTTGCTGTTTTTAAGTGTCAGTCATTGCGAATCGCCATTAACAAGCATATAAACTGATGTTTTGTACATTTATTTTTGTATAGAACCCAAGCGCTGCTTTACATGGTGGGCAGTTCGACCACTGCGACATAGAACTGCCATATGTCTAGCGTTCAGTTGTGTTTTGATTTCACACGAGGCATGGAAACATTTTCTGTAAATGATAAGTAGAGGCAACTGCATTTCCTTACACCCCGTTACACATTATATTACACATATAGTGACTGCTGCTGAGGCTCATTACTGAAATTGTTTTCTTAGAAGGTGGGATATACTGCCTAAGGCCAAAGGTTGACTGTCGCACATATATCATGAATATTAATTAGCTGTGCAGCTATACCAGTGTGGGCGTGGTCAGCAGGCACATGATGCAGTAATGCCCAGCTGGGCACTATTGCATTGATTTTTGCATCGAGTCGATGAAGTATAACGGTAACCTGTGACAGTGTGTGAAAACTTGTATTGTCAACAGTTTTATATGATCCTACGTGTTTCCATCCTTTCTGTACATTGTTTGTGTCTAGATGAGTATTGTACTGAGCCGGTGTCAATCCGCGCCGGTTTCTTCATGTGTAAGCCAAGCCAGTGCGACTCGTTCCGAGCCGGTACCGAGCTGCACTACGTCTGTAATAAGAACTATGAGATGAGACCGGGAGACCATGCTGTCCTCACTTGTCTGCCTGGTGGAGTCTGGTCAAGTGAACCACCAGTCTGCCTGCCAGGTCTCTTTCACTGGCCGCTTTGTTGATTGGTTTTGCCAGTGCAGTGACGGTGCTTGAATTCTTAATCCCGGGATCCGGGATTAAAAATTTTGTAATCCTGGGATCTCGTTTTTTGGGATTAGGCTTACAGATTGGTCGTTATTTTGGTATCCTTAATTGATTTAGTTCATGCATGGGATGGCGTAGTTGCTGTGGAAGGTGTATTTGAACTTTAGACAGTGACTGACTGTCAGAATGCAAATTACAGTGCACAACATGGAGTAGGATTGTAGTGTGCATGAAATATTTTATTTATTAAAAGAATATAATGTGTTACTTGTATCATCTAACACTCGAGAAAGTAAACTTTTAACAAATTTTTTTTGTAATCCCGAAATCTCAGGATTGAGATGCCGCCAATTTTGGGATTCAGGATTGGCAAAAATGGCTGCGATCCCGGGATTGCAATCTCTATTTCTTAGACTGAACTGTTGTTTTGGCAACAGGAAAAGCTTCTTGCTTGTAAGAAACTACTGCAGCAGTCTCCATAGGTTTTCTGTGGCAGACATGGCCTAGTCTGGATTAAAATCTATGGGTGTAGGCTAGTTGAACAAAAGCCAGGAGTGGTATTGATGGTGGCATTGGCGTTAGTCCAAGGCATGAAGTAATTTTGAATTTTTGGTTTGAAGTGAGAACAGGTGTACAATTTCAGATGTGATGCAGATGCATGGTTTTGGATCCAGGTTCAGGAGTTTTTTAGTGGATTTTTTGAATTTACCATTGTATTATCTATAGATTGTATTCGTAAGTGCATCGTAGCTGTCTGTGTTGTGAGAAATAAGTGATGATGATGATAAAGTGTAATGTGCGTTTGTGTGGATGTGTTTTGCAGTTGACTTTGTCGCAAGCAGTCCTTATCTGTCACACCTCAGTACCAATACCATCACGGTCGTCATCTCGTCATCATGTGCAATTCTCGGACTCCTTGTTCTGGTGATGTTGGCTGTGGCACTGCAGCGTCGCCTTAAACCTCACAATTCCCGGGTCTGTTCTCCGGTTCTGCCCAGTGGCCCCCCCTCGGCTCCCAGCACCGCCTCGGTGGCGGCGTATCCAATACAAGGTCGTGACATAACGGAGCATGATCGTCTGGCGCTGATTGCGTTTGCCGATGACATTCGCAACGTGGCTATGAACGCTCCGCTGCCGAGCTACGACGAGGCAGTGCGTGGTGGTGGCGGGAATGGCATGCTGCACCTGCATGGATTCTCTCACTACATCGACGGTGGAAGTCGCACGTCATCGGGCAGGTCAAGTCGCAGTGCTGACTATCGGCCATTGCCAAGCATTCGCCCGGTGAGGAGTGATACTCCAGTGTCATCAGCTGCATCAACTGACAACCGTCGCAACTCCATCGTCACCACAGCATCAAACAACTTGTCAGGTATTGTGCTGTGTTGTTATAGTAGTAGTAGTTGTTGTTATAGTCAGGTGCTCTATCTACTGATCATACATCAGTAACACCACTGTTCATTGATAGAATGCCATCCCTTTGGTCGTTAATTGTTTCTGCAAGATTTTCAAGCAAGAAGTTGGTGGGGTTTTTCTCATCAAAATGATGTTTATGGGCACCTCTTATGTGCTGTACATTCTGTCATGACATGAATCATAGTTTCAACAGTAAGTGAGTGAGTGAGTAGGGTTTAATGTTCCATCCAACACAGTATGTGTCATTTTGTGGAGGCCTTTTCAGGTAGAATGCACACGTAAACACACAATAATAGAACAGTAAAATTAACCTGCTGCCAAACATAATAAACAAATCAATCAAAATACACAATATGGAACACACAAAACACATTATTCAATCCTAAGCCTAAAATTGTTAAGAATTGATCAGTCTGAGTGTGCATATGTAAAGGTAATGGCAGTTCTAATAATCTTCCCTGTTATCCTCCAGACAGTCATCGATCTCAATCTCAGAATACTGTCTATTGGAGGACAGGGGACAACAACTTGGTTGCATCTGTGACATGTAGACTCAGTTTGGTCTTGGTTGTGGATTACGATAGTAGTTCTCAATACCAAGCTGTATCTGGTGTGTGTTCTTTTACACGTTTCCCTAAATTAGCAGCACCCCTGTTTCAGACACGCCCAATTCAGTTTGTAGTTCATGAATTTCAATGAAATATCGTACAACGGTCACTGGACTGTCTTAACATTACTTACTGTCACACCCATTATGACATGCACACTTTACCGTATGTGTTCAGTATAACATTATTATAACGTCAAGAGTTTATTTACATTAGTGTTACGTTCAGTACATTGTTAATGACAAAAAGGTCAGGCAGCGGCAAACCCGCCTTAGACTAAGAGCTTGTGTCGAGGCCAAAAGTGGCCAGTTTGAGCTCAAACTTTAAATACTAGTTCTGAATGATTGTCTCCATGATTGTTTCAAATTTTGTTAAAGTCTATCAAATATTAACAATCTTACACTAACTTATCTGTAGGGGTGCCGCTAATTTTGGGACATGGTGTATGTGTAAATATGATAGTGGTGTTTATTTTGCTGGTTTCACATCTGCTGTACTTTATTCCTGCTCACCTACATGGCATGAGCTGCTGCTAGTTTGGCTATCTCGCTCGTGTCGGCCAACTGTTTTGGCTAAGCTCATTGAAGTATTTAGTGCAGCTGTCTGTGAAACAGTGTTTCGTGTATAGGCTGGTGCATAAAAAGCGGAACGTACACAATTTACACAGGTTGAACAAGCGGACAGTTTTCGAAACAGTTAACCTTAATCATTGCAGTGAAGAGATTAAGTTGACCGTGAATACATTGTACGATGTGACACTATGACCTCCTTAGCCTTTACTCATCTAATCTTTTTAAAACTGTCCGATTGCTCAGTCTACACAACACATGTATGTTCCACATTGTTGTATGTCAACCGGTGTATTGTTTGTCAGGCATGGGGTTTGGTTCAATCGACACGGTGAATGCAGCTGCCAGTGATGCAACTTCCACATCGGTGACTGTTGACACGTATGACTCGATGGCATCCAATCCATCGATTGTAGCATCTCAGAGGGCAACCGCAGGCAGCCTGGAGTCATCATCAACGCATGGCAGTCTCACTAGTGAAGGTACATACACTGTGTTTCAAAAAAAACATCCCCAACATTTTTGGACTAACTTTGAAACCAATTATCAGATTTTTAACATTTTTGGTACGAATATTCCTGACACAATTTGCCATCAAATGATAATTTAGTTTTCCACCTTACCCAACGTTTGTTTCTGCACTACCTGGAGAAATCACAGCCAGCGATATATCCTTTTCTTATCCAATGCAGTATTGATTGCTTAATTAACGTAACATGTAAAAACACACTTTGTTCACATTTCTGACACTTTGGCAGACATTTTATTTAGTTGTTTATTTTTTAACTGCATGTAGTAAAATTGCTTGAAGTGTTGGCCCACTATGTGAACACAGGCAAGGAGATGCTTTCTGCATTCATTGACAGCAGTATTGATAATGTTTTGCTCCAGACCAATCCAAACTGTACCAGTCACTTCTTGACTTCACAAACATTCCTAAACTTCATCTGGTGGACACATTGCTGCATGACAGTCAAGCCTTGTAACATACTGTCTGTTGGAGCCCACAGATTAGGATAGATGGAATTTATTGAGGTTTTTGCATTCATTTTAACACGTATTATGCTTGGTCTGCTTTCCCCAAGTAGTGCAGAAACAGACGGTGGATAAGGTGGAAACTAAAACACATATTTAATAGCCAGTTGTGTCTGAAATATCTTTGCCAAAAATTATTAAAATCTGCTAATCTTTCTTCAAGTTACGATCGACAATGTCAGGGATGTTTTTCAGGTTTTCTGTTTATTTTAACACATATTTTGCTTGATCTGATTTCCCTAGGTAGTGCAGAAGCATACATTGGGTGAGGTGGGAAACTATATGGTCATTTGATGGCAAGTTCTGTCAGAAATCCTCATACCAAAAATTATCAAAATCTGATAATTGGTTTTCATGTTACAGTCAAAAATGTCCGGGGTGTTTTTTGAGACACAGTGTACATTTCTTATATGCATAGTTGCACACACGTCTAATGCAGTTTTTCATTGTTTACTTCAGTCAAGAGTGGTAGTCTAGTGCAATGAAGCTGTTTCATAGCAGCATCAATATTTATTTGTTTGTTTGTTTGCTTCAAGATAGTGCAAGCACAGCAGTTTCTGCCACACTGGTTTTGACCAGTTTAAGCTGCATTTTAAGCCATGTTTGGCAGAAATGTGTCGACCCTGATTTGCATCATGCATGTGTGCTGTAGAGTCGCAGTGGTGTGTAACTGGATATATTGCTGGTGTACTTGGTTGTGTAGCAGCTCCACTGTTGGATCCTCGTTGCTCACTGACACCGGACCATCGTGACACTGGCGGCGGTGGCGGTGACACTCTGCGTAGTCAGACGAGTCGTGGCACACACAGTGATGCGTCATCTTGCATCTTGGAGGTACCAGAAGAGGGCAAAGACGAATGCGAGTAGACGGCAAACACACATCTGATAACAACATTTGTCTCTGCTTGCATGAGATCGACAATGACCCACTGACTGTCACTTGATGAAAACGATTATTCGCCATCTAATCCCATCGATGTTTACCCAAATCTAGATGCAGTTTGCTGATTACTCTCTTCAGGCCTCTCACTCATCTTGAAATTTGAAACTTGTCATTAAGAGCTTTGAACTAAGTAGATTTGTTGTGGAAATGCTGAAACTCTTGCAAAGTTGACGGTAATCATTTACCTGTGCTTGCAATGTCAGGTATAACATTTCGGTAGTGGAGTGGGGGTGACAACCGTGCCCTTGTAACCTTTGAAACTTTTATTGTCTCCAGTCAATAAAATATCAGTTTTGTCCATTTCTAACACTTTATTCTTGTACTCTTATGCTGTACTTAATGGATCATTTTCTTCACAAGAAAGCCTAGCTAATGCAAAGGGGAATGCGTGACAGCGGTGCATATTTCAAGGCCCACTGCAAACAAAATCTGAGCTCACCAATCCCAGCAACTGAATTGGGTACGATGCATTAACATTTGCCAGATGCTGCCACCGTCTATGGCTGCTGTCGTTCAAGTGGCTGAATGTGAGTATTTTGAAGGTGGTACCCAAGTGTGACGCCCCTGTATGGAGAATTGCCTGAATGCAGGGGGCAAAATTTAAACTAGTAAAAACTATGTTTAATGCTGAAAGTTTCATACGCAGGCTGTCCCAGTCTATCTCTAGCGATTTTGGCGCAATTCGCTCTTGAAATGTGTGTCACAGCCAAAAATCACCAGAAAATCTATAAAAAGAACTTTGTTTGGGCATTCAAGGTCATCGAAGGTCGTAGCTTTTAATGCCAGTCATAAGCCTATTAGTGATTAATAGTAACCTAAGTCTTATCTTGCACCATTTTTGAGATACAGTGGCAGCCGACTGTGACGATTTGATGATCCTAGCTTGTACCGTTTTTAACTGGTCCACCCCTCTGACAGACAGACGGACAGACAGAATTGCAGTGGCTAAGATGCGCTATGGCAGTTCCTGCTGTCATGCGTAAAAATGGAAAATGTCCTGATAAATGTCATGAATTTTGTGGGTTTTTGGTGTCTTGAAAAAAAGTACCTATAGAGTGGGAGGCCTGAATATTCTGTTTGACATGATTCATTTATTTGTACATTGATGAGGATTGAGAGAACTAGACAGCAGGGATGTGTGAAGAAGACTTCGCTTGACGGGATTTTGTCAGTAGGAAATTAATAGTTTTGGATCTTACCTCTCCTATGAAGATGTTCACATTTGAGGTCATTGTTGACTAAGAATCAAAGGGGAACCGGCTACCCCCAGTGGTTGCAAAAATGGTGCATTTGCACATGTACGTACATGTTCATGAAGTAGTATGACTAATGATGGGAGATTTTCTAGTTCTCTATATCTTTGTTTTTGTGCACATATCCATCAGAGGTACCTCACATATTGTATGGTTTCATCATATACATGGCATGTGATTTCTAGTCTGTAAGCTTGCCATATATTTCGTGTCGGTTAAGTGCAAGACATTTCAGTAGCAGTATGGCTGTAAAAATAGCTCGAAGTTTAGATTGACAAGAAAACTCAGTTAACAGAACAGTATTGTCGTCGTCAGTTTGTGCCAGTTGCATTCCTTGATATGATCAGTTTCTGCGGTTTCGTGTTGTATCATGTATCTTTGGAGCTAGTCCCATTCAGCTCAGTTACGTTGGTCTCTGACGCTGATGTAGCCGCTAAATACTACACCGTGGGCCATAAAAATGTGCCACTTTGCTTTTGTCCATATATTTGCCAATTATTGTCCATTTTTCAAAATTCTTTCACTGGCACACTCTGCAGACAGTTTGCAGTAATGTGATTATTATATATCTCACTATATGGTAAATGCATTTCTACACTACCTCATGAAATATAAATGTAAGCAAAAACTAATGATAATAACAAAAATTTAGGTAAATGAAAAAAAACGTTTCAGACCAACGTTGTGATGAATGATTCTTACAACACTTGACTGTGTTATACACACCCAGTCTAGTATCATACAGACCATTCACTGCAAAATGTTTGTTTGAAGTGTTTTTTTTTTCAATTTTTCCAAAATGTTTGTCATTGTCGTTATGTATGCATATTTCATTGATATTTCACAAGGTAGAGTAGAGACGCATTTATGGTGTGGTGGGATCTATAATAATCACATTATTGCAAATTGTCTGCAGAGTGTGCCAGTGAAAGAATTTTGAAAATCGGTCAATAATTGGCGAAGATATGGACGTTTTTTTGGCCCATGCTGTAAATGTTTGCTGACAAATGTCACTTAAATTGGTGATCATGTTCTGTATTTGTAGACATGCGTTGACCGATTATGTGTTATGGTGGGCGTTCAATAAGAATGAAATTCTACACATCACTTTCTATTGATCAGTAAAACATGCATTCCCTACAAACACGTAGGAGTTTATTGTAATTTGACATCACAGGCTGTTTGCATTGACGCTGTTAATCATTTTTCTTAATGGTCTGTGATGTTCTCATTACTTATTGAATGCCATTTATATAGCAGTAGCAAGGAGGAATTTGCTGTAACTGTCTGTTAAATAGTTATAGGCACAAGAGACATGGTTGGTTGATGATAGAATATTGCTTGTTCAGGTAGGCCAGCTGTTGCATATGGAACAAGACTAACTTATGATTGGTTTCTTAACTTTAACATCAGTAACAAGCAGTTTTGGAGACATCGTTTTGAACCATCAGAGAATATGTAAGTTAGACAGATAGAGAAGAATCATACAAACCTCACATTTGCACTCTTTATAGTCACTTTGATGCACCAGTTCGGGAGCATTGGTGCATTTTTCAGCATGTAGCCAGCCAGTTTTTAGGATTTTTTTGGCACTACAAAACTTAGTTTCTTGGTGCACCATTACTGGCTTTGAATTACTACAGCAAATTGGGTGAGTTTACACAAGAACTGATGTCAGTATTGTCTAGTTGATACTGAGTTTATGCTGTAATTAAAAGTTCATATCGCAGCTGTTGGTAAGTGTTGTGTGAATTGCATGGCCTTTGTCAGATGAGCATTCGGACAATTTCGGAGATGATTAGCCATGATCAATGTCGAGTTGAGCACTATGTTTAAGCATTTAACGTGAGCCTAATCGTTTCTAAAACTGTCCACTTGTTCAACCTACGTAAAGCATCTACGTTTTGCAATGATTTAGAACATAGAATCACTTCTGTTGGCAGCGCTATAGAGTAGTTTGGGTTTTTTTGCCATATGCTTAGATTATATACAAGTTTTTACATTAATTTTTAGTGCTTTAACATCGGTTTGGCAATAGGGAGGGATCTGGTCTGTAAATTATATGCTGCAGCAAACTGAAGAGGTTGTCCCGTGGGAAATAACACCAGAAAACGAGGCCAGTTAAAAAACAAATGTTGTATTATATGAACATACTACACTGTGTCTCAAAAAAACATCCTGAACATTTTCGATTGTAACTTGGAGTAGGATTATCAGATTTTAATAATTTTTGGTAAAAATATTCCTGAGACAACTTCCAATTGAATTAATGTTCAATTTTCCACCTCACCCAAAGTCTGTTTGTGCATTACCTGAGGAAAACAGAACCAACAAAGTATTGCTTTTTTACCCAATACAGTATTATTGCTTAATTTAAATAACTCTCAGAAACATATTTTGTTAACATTTCTGAGACTATGATTGACATTTCATCCAACTGTTTCGTTTTTCAACTGCCTACAACAAAATTGCTTGAACAGTGGGCCATTGTGCGAACACAGGCATGGAGAAGCTTTCTGCATTCATTGACAGCAGTATCGCTAATGTTTTGCTTCAGACCAATCCAGACTTCACCAGTCACTTTTTGAGTTCATAAACATTCCTGAACGTTATCACTGCTTTATGACGATCAAACCTTGTAATCGACTGGCTGTTGGGGCCCAGAGATCTTGATAGATGGAATTTATTGAAGTTTTTTTTCATTCATTTCAACACATGATTTGCTTGGTCTGTTTTCCACAGTAGTGCAGGAGCAGACGTTAGGTGAGGTTGGAACTTAAACAGTTATTCAGTAGCCAGTGGTGTCAGAAATATTTCGGCCAAAAATTATTAAAATCTGGTAATGTTTCTTCAAGTTATGATTGATAATGACGGGATGTTTTTCACGTTTTTGTGCATTTCAATGCATATTTCACTTGTCTGCATTCCCTTGGTAGTGCAGATTGCAGAAGCAAACATTGGGCGAGGTGGGAAACTGAACGGTCATTTGATGGCAAGTTGTGTCAGGAATATTCACACCAGAAATTATTAGAATCTGATAATTTTTCTTGAAGTTACAATCGAAAATGTCGGGGATGTTTTTTTTTGAGACACAGTGTATATGTCATTGATTGTTAAGGAGACTTGTAGTGCCATACATTGTTGCAGTGACAAAAATTTTGGTTTGTGACTTGTATTATATTACTGTATGTATTATAAATATTTGTTATTACTTGTATTGTGCTGACTTATAGCAAGTCATCTAATAGTTTATGCTGAATACTTGACTGATCTAAAATTTCAGTATATTTACTGTTTTGTGTTCACATAGTCTTGTGGAATATGATTGTCATTGTCAGAGTAATAACACGGTGGTAGATAAAAAGTAGAATGTACATGCTTGCATATATCCATGCACGACATTACTCACAAGAGGATATGTGCATTATTGGAAAAGAAGAAAGATATGTAGATTAAGCATTTGGACAGGTTTGGAAATGATTAGTGAAGAGTGGTCATGTTGAACACTATGTTCAGTGTTCAGCATGAACACTCTTCACAGTCTAATTGTGTTCGAAACTGTACGAATGTTTGATTTACATGGAGCATGTTTGTTCCACTGTTTATGTGCTACCTGGCCTGGTAGTAGGCCTATGTTGTAATATAATGTGTGTTAGAGTGTGGTGCAGTGTGTAATCTGAGTGGATCGCTGATGATGGCAGGCAGCAGTTTATGAAGAATGCAAGTTTCTGATGCTGCTGGCCTGTATTAGTGATGATGTGTTGTGATTATCGCTGTACAACGATCTGTTATCGTACCAGCTTCTAATTGCATAGAATTAATACTGTATTAGCTGTGTTGCTTTTTGTTCTATGAAAATTTTTATGCACCATATTACATGTAGTCATAGGAACAAAGAAGCAAGATCCCAGGAAATAAATAACTTAACTAAATTTTAACTACTATAGTGAGTATCGATATAGCATAGCATATAGCGACAGTTTGCACACAGGCTATTGCGCAACTTTTCAACTATTTCAAGATGGACTCCATAATGGATTCCATCTTGAAATAGTTGAAAAAGGGTGAATTTATCTAGATTAGGCAGTGCGACCAGGAAAATAATTTAGGTCCTAATTGTAAACATTACAGTGCTGCAAATGCTTCAGCTGCTGCTGCTGGAAACGAAATTGAAGATATTCTCTGGACACAAGACTGGCCCGGGACCCCACTCCTAGCTTGATGCATAGCCATATCAGTTATGCTGCACGAAGGGGGGCAGATGCCCGGTTAGCCTCCTCCACTGAAGGCTGCTTAGGGTAAGAAGCAGAATCCTTGTCACCAGGCCACGCAACTCCTTTCAATTCATCAGGTTGCATCAGAAATTTGCAACTGCATGCTTTGGCTGAGGTTTAACAGGGAGCGCTGAAATCGCGAGACCTGACAACGTGACACCAGCTCGCAAGGGTGGAAATCACGAGACCCAACATTGCGGTAACAGATCGCAGGGTTGGAAATCGCGAGACTTGCGATGTTTGTCCCCACGAATTCGATGGTCTCGCGATGTCAGGTTTCGCGATTTCACTCAAATTTCCCTCATGAACCTCGGTGTGCAATTGAACCCCACAATTTTGGTACCTGCCAAATGGTATCTAGGCTTCCTAAATCCGTTGAGCGGTTTAGTGTGACAGACAACAGACAGGCCACGCTACGTAGAAATGTGTAGGTATAGGCGGAATCGTCGGCGTCAGACTGACTCTGCCTAAAAACTGGCATGCGACTTCCGTTTTAGGCAGTTATGCGCAGAACGAAGTCGTGTAGTGGTTTTGTTTTGGTGTTAGCCTATAGTAACTGTTCTAGGCCTCCATGTAGCCACCCTATTGCATCAAGTGTTTCACATTACTACGCAGCATCCGTTGCTGCTGAGCATAGTGTTGGCGGCTGTTGTGCCGACGCTGTCCGTTGACTTCTTGTCGATGACGGACGGTGAAGTGAGGGGCGACGGCCAGTCGTCGTGGTTCAGCGTCAGACCGTTCTGTCGTTGTGTCGAGCGGCGCTTCTTCAGTTCCGCTGACGTCTGTCCTCGCCGTGCGTTGCCACCCGCCTGTCCGTTCAACTGTACGTCTGCGGGAATCGTCTTACTGTCGGTGCTGTGGTTGTGTTTGCCGCCGCCGTTGACTGTTGGTCTGGCGGTGTGCTTGGAGCGTCCGCTGTCTGTTGGTGACTTGAGCTGCCAATTGGCACCGGTGACCTTGGTGGTCCCCGCGTCGATCGATGCGGCGCGTTGTCCGTTCTTCCCGGCGGGTTTCGTCTTGTCGTCTCTAGATCGTCGACGTCGCTCGTCGCTGGCGCTGGACCGCCGTGAAGGCTCGCATGACGCTGCGCCGCTGTTCGACCCTGTGTTGTTGGAAGATGCGGTTGCCTGCTGTCGTGGTGTCGTCGACGTGGTCGGTTGTCGAGCGTCACTGTTCAGTAGTCCCAACTTGTCGGCGATTACCTGCAGCTGGTCGTCAATCTATAACACGACGATAATACTATTTGTATAACTATTTGTATAGCGGTTTTTCATTTACATGTACATGTTTGTTACTATTCGCTACAACTTATAACTCACAGTGTAGTAGTAAAAGTAGTTGCTAAAGACAGCTTGAACATAATAGCCTAAACCTCCAGTGGCGTCGTGGGTTAAATAGGCGGGGGCAGCAGGAACTTGTCATTTTTCGACAAACACAGCTGCAAATTTCCTTCAAAGGAGATTATGGATGCAAGCAAATTTTATTCCTGTAATTTCGCCAATTCTGTATTTTTGAAAGAAAATTTCTCGGAAAAAAATCTCGACAGGCAAAAATTTAAGGGGAAGGAGTGCAATTGCCTCCTGACTCTTGCCGCGACACACTGATAACGTGATAGAGTGAATCGTACGGACAGACCGAGGGCGGGGTGGGTCGGCGGAACTGCGCTGGCGGTACAAGGCGCGCTGATGGCGGCGCTGCGGCTGCAGAGCGTGACAACGAGTCGATCAAGTCCTCGTCATCGGCCAGAGACTGCATCGACGACCAGAGCTGAGTCTCGTCACTGGCGTCCTTGCGCCGCACTGCAGACCGCGTGGAACTGTGATCCCTCTCTGACGCCGCCGCGGCCGCAGACTCCAGTCGTCGCGACGACGAACTGTGCACGTCCACACACGCAATATAGTCACCGGAAGCTCGCAGTAGCAGCAGCACATACGGCATACACAAGAAATGAATGCAAACACACAAACGGATCATCATCATCATCATCGACGACCGTGGGCTCAACACCCGTTGGTGTCTGACGCCATTGTTACTATCGCTGCCCACCGCTGCCTATCTAGGGCAGCGTGGCGTGCACAAACAGATGCTTATACTATAAAACACGAGGATACAAACGGGTAGCTGTAGGCCTTATTTCAACTCTAAGCCAAACTTTGACTATAGGCCTACTGCACGAAGATAGATAACATCCGCAGCACACACTAATTTTAGGCTACTTTGAGCCTACTTGTAGAACTCAGCAGTCAGCAAAAACGACAAAATGTGAAATCACTGTACAAACTCACGAAAAATACACAGTTTGTTTTACCTCAGGAAAAACAAACTGTGGAGTTTTTGCATTACGTGCTTTCACAGTTTCTGCAGGCTCGTCAAATTTTTGTCGTGTAAGAATGGAATGGATTGGAAAACTTTAATTCTTTAAAGCGTGATTTTTACCCAGAAACTTCATGCTTAGGCTACATGGTAAATTCTGCCAGTACACGACTAGACGTCTCTTAATTACCTACGGTAGTTTATGTTTCTTCAAGTATAATGCGATGACAACTGCCTTAAGTAAGTAATGAAATGAAATACAACAAGAAAGCTATAACTTACATTAAAGTCGATTTATCGGCAACAGAAAGATTAGAACTGTACATTGACGTCGTTTGAGATGCTTCAGCAGTGCTACATACAAGAATAAATGCAGTAGTTTAAAACCTTGCTCTTTGCATAATTTAATTTTATAGGGTATGATAACCTTAGTCGTTCGTATATGTATTTTTCATGCAGGTCTTCCTTATACCAAGGTCGTTCGATAAATAAGTTACAAAACAGCGTCATTATGTTAGTTTTTCAGATCTAAAAAAATCCGAAATATACGTTTTGCACGGAATTTTCCTCTGAACACGCGTATAATTTTTTTGATGATGACGTCATTATTGTGACGTCATCTGTTCACAGAACAGTCTACACGTGTATAATTACTTTTCCCACCAGTAATCTATCATAACTCGCAAGTAACAAACAGCATAGAAACGAAAAAAATGAATAAACTTGACAAGTTAACGTCATATCTTTAAATGCTAAAGACTAATGTTTTATTTTTGTTGTTCTATCTGTCACTGTCAGCAAACATCTGACTGCCAGATGCAAAGAATGATGCTGGCTGCTGTCCATGCCACCGAAGAACGACTGATTGCACCTCGGTACAGGTGTATATGATGCAAATTTATGCCCATCTAACATTTTTACACCAAACGTGAACTGTTCGCTTCGTAGAGCACTTGTCGCCATATAGGGCCTACTGGATGCATCTCAGAGTGAATCTGATTTGCATTTAGTTTTTTTTGCCCACAAAAATACAATAACGGCACGCTGTTCGTTACGGGAGAATGTCAATGGCAACTTCGCCGTATTTAATGTTTGCAAATGACGTCGCAGTGACGTCATCGTCATAAAACTCACAGCTGCAACTCAGAATTAAATTCCCTACAAAACGTATATTTCGGATTTTTAACATTGAGAAATTTAACAGAATGACGTTGTTTTGTAACTTATTTTTCGAACGACCCTCGTACTATTTTATGTAAATAAATAAATGAATAGTAACAGAAATTGTATCTTAAAACCACCGCATACACCGTCTACCGTTTGTCCCAAAATAGGCTAACGTGACAAATATGCGCTAGTTTTAAGACACACAATTTCTTAAACTGTATCCAAATTTTTCTTCTCTTTCTATTAGCAAGCAGAGCGCGTTCGCGGTACAGCTAACACGTTACAAAGCTGCATAGCTTTTTTTATTTAATTACTTACGTTCCTATTTACTTATTTAGTTACAGAAATGTAGATGGGATGCGCCAATTACTACGACGTAGATAGTGGATAAGTAACTTTGTTCAATATTATACTACCATTCAGATTAATAGAAGTCATACGTTTTTGACTCGACGACGGGATGATCAACGACTGATGGTGACGTCATCGATTGCGTTGCTTTCAGCTTCAGCAACCAATCACGAACTGCAGCATCCCCGCACACATCTACATGTATATAAGCAGACATACTCGTACATTGCTGATATATGCTGTCTAAACTATTACAATTTTATTTAACTAGCCAAAAAATTTTATCAGTTTTGTGTGTTTTACGTTGGCAGAAAAATGAGAAAATCGCATATTTTGTTGATTTTTTTCTGATTCTGCATATTTCATATCGTGACACTGACAGTCCAGCCTTCTGGCTGCGACACCGTGATAAGCGTTAATTTATTCGTAAGCATGTACGTTAATTATTCATACAGCGCAAAAGTTTCACACAACGGACCACGAAGAGGCACAGAAAAAATGTTCCAGGCTGTCAGTTAAATGCTAATCATCTTCTAAAAAATAGCAGTTTGTGTAAAGCGAAATAGTTATTTCTTAACGAGTTTTTGGTTTACCGCACGGACTTCTGCCGTCGAATGCAACCGCGGTGATGTCAGCGCCATGACCAACAAGAAGCTCCATCATCGACACCTGTAGCGTATACAATGCACCAAATGCGATTTTGGCTCGGGCTCCGCCCCAGACCCCGCTCAGGAGGTTACAGCTCTCCCCCAGACTTCCTGGCTGAGGTTTTAAGGGTCTTACTTATAAGGGGAAGGAAAAGAGGAAAAAGAGAAGGGGAAAAGAGGGGAAAATGAAGGAAAGAGAAGGGAAAGGGACGAAAAAGGGAAAGAAAAGTGGAGGGAGAAAGAAAGCGAGCCCCTATAGTCCCACTTCCCCAATTCACTTTTCTGACTACGCCACTGTACAGAAATGACTCTGTTTTTACGTTTTTTTTAAATTTTGGGCTTCCGTAATTAAGAGAGTTGTTTTCGTCCAGACTCATCCTATTTGTCGAGCCCGCTCCGTACGATTGCTAACGGTGAAGGACATTGAATCGAATCAACGAAGTGCGACGATATAACCGCCGGCTGCCTCGTTACCGCTAGTCACTCGAGTCGCATCCTGCGGCAGATGACATATTTGACAAGTGCGTCAGTTAATTACTAGCTAAAAGTAGAACAGAACGGCAGAGAGAGAATGCAACCTGTCTCCAGAGGGCAGCGTGGTGCAGCGGCGTCCAGCAGTCTTGATCAGGAGCGTCGACGTCGACCGACTGACTGAGTAAATACTGACCCACGGCGACGTAACCGTTACACGCCGCCACGTGCAGCTGCCAGCACAACACGTCATATCAACACCTGCAGCAGCCTACGTCATCTGTAGAATCAACTACCACTATGGTTCTTGTCTGATTATGCACAAACTCCACTTGCTCCGATTTGCAGTGGATTCGCCGTACGACGAACTGTACGACAAATCTACAACAAATTGAAGTAGTGCAGCTTGGGCCTTAACTAAAAAGCTTTCACGACTGGGTTCAGGATGGATGCAGCTAATTTATTCATGTAAAATATTTCTCAACAATACTGTAAAAACACATACAATCGCAAAATTTTAGTGTAAGTTTACAGGTTCAGCAAAAAGCATGACATTTTAGCTCAGGGTTGTTAGGCTAGTAAACTACACAATATACGTTGAAAGCATACAAAATGGGTACTAACTAACACCACTGGACGCGATTCGTCTACTTACAAACAGCACAGTTATGACGCCTCAAATTCAACGGATTTCCCGTTGACATTGTGCGCCATACAAATTTACTTACTTACTCACTTACTTAGGTCCTACTTACGTGACCTAAAAATGGCAAGCAAAACATTGGAAGACCCAAGAGGACATGGCAAGACACAATAAAAAAGATCTGGAGGTGATGGGCATGGACTGGAGCGAGAAGACGACTGCTACCAGCGATCGTGCCAACTGGAGACGAATCGTGACCAATTTTCCGCACGAAACTAGAGGAAGTACGTCTAAGTAAGTACTAAATGTAAATATTAGCTATTTCTGTTAAATAATAATAGCACATTCAGATATAAAAAAAAACTATAATGAGAAAGAGTTACCGGCGTTTCGCCGTGTTGACCTGTGAACTGGAGGTCATGACCTCTGCGAGCCAGCCGGCGAAGGTCACGTAGCATTTTCTGCTCGTCGGCAGCACGAAGTTCATTGATCAGCTCTTGCGTCACTCCTGCAGTCCGGCCGCATATAAACATCGTGAGCTCAAATGAATGAATGATTTTATTTATTTGCCAACAGCCAAATAACAAAACACAACGCATATAATGTTGACGAAATATCCAGGAAGACCAAGCCTCCGCTAACTGACGCCCCAAATAAAAAATATGACACAAAAACGTAACTAAAAAACTACAAAATTAAGGAGCGTACAAAACGACAGATCCGAATTAAACTAAAATGAAACTAAACAATTCATTTAGTTTTATTTTATTTTGTTTTGCTTCGTTTCGACTTAGTAGTGCAACGACTGCAATAACCAGTGTACATAGAGGTACAAAAAGTAAACAAATAACTTTCACAGATTGATAAAACATGTATGCTCAACGAAACGCCAGTAGCGTCTGACTTAAATTACATTATACAATGCAGTACATGCCTTATGTACGCACAATGTAAAATTTGTGGCAAAAAATATTTGGAAATATTGCAGCTAACAGAATACCAAATCTGACAATTTTGGGCAGACGTCCTGCTGAAATATTGTACGAATATCTCTTAACGAATTCCAGTGCACGGTTATATTGTCGAATGGGTGCTGCGACGTCATACTCAACGAAGGTTGCTTTCTCTGTTTTTAAATACGAGGGTCGTTCGATTAATAAGTTACAAAACAGCGTTATTTTGTTAGTTTTTTAAATATTAAAAACTTGAAATATACGTTTTGTAGGAAATTTTATTCTGAGTGACGTCATTTATAAACATTAAATTCTATGACGTTGCCACTGAAATCGTCCCGTAACGAACAGCGTTCCGTTATTGTATTTTTTGTGGGCAGAAAAAAAATTAATGCAAGTCAGATTCACTCTGAGACGCATGCAGTATATAGCACAAGTGCTTTACAAAACGAACAGTTCACGTTTGGTGTAAGAAATAGCCAGATGGGAAGAAATTTGTATTATATACCAGGGTGCAATCAGTCGTTCTTCAGTGGCATGGACAGCAGCCAGCATCGTTCTTTGTATCAGGCATTCAGAAGTTTGCTGACAGATAGGACAAATGTTTGAGAAAACTCGGTTGATATGTTAAAAAATGAAACATTAATCTTTTGCATTTAAAGTGATGGCGTTAACTTATTAAGTTTATACATTTTCTCTGTTTATATGATGTTTGTCACTTGTGAGTTATGATTATTGGTGGGGAATAATTATAATACACGTGTTAATTGTGTTCTATGAACAGATGACGTCACAATAATGACGTCATCATCAAAAAAATTGTACACGTGTTTAGAGTAAAATTCCCTACAAAATGTATATTTTGGATTTTTTAGATTTAGAAAACTAACGGAATGACGCTGTTTTGTAACTTATTTATCGAACGACCCTTGTAAAATCGTTAATAATAATACTCGAGCCGCAAAGAGAAATCAACGAAGTTTATCCTGGTTAGTAGGCCTACTTGGATGGGTGACCGTTGGCACGCATCTCGGTATGTACTCAGCCCGACCATTCCTCGCGGGTATTAGGCGCAATAAACGAAAGCTGGGACTATAATATCCGTGGTCTGTCATCGTCAGTGTAGACTGCCTGATTGAAGGTTAAGGAAACGGGTATCAGCACAAAACCCTTGCGATCAAACAGTGCCTTTTTATTTCCTGCATGTGCGCAGCTGAACTGACCTTGTTTCGCCATCGCTGACTCGATGACGTCAAGCGTTATCTCGTCTTCACACAGGTCGTAAGGCATGTTGCCGTCCGAATTCATTGCCAGAACATCAGCACCGCTGTGAAAACCATCACAAAATAATGGCGTAATGTTTTGATGTCCGGACTGTCGCGTGTGCGACACCAATGATGCCGTGGCTATACACGCACCGATTTTTTTCTTCTGAGGTGTTGTCCGAGGTCGCTGAGGTCTGCGAGGTTTAAAAATCTCGTGGGCGGAAATCGGACGAAATGTACATCCATTCTAACCGATTTCCTCAGACGAGTTTTTCTGCCTCTCAGCCAAAAAACGCCCATCAGAACCTCGTCCGAGCAACTCGGATGCGTCGTCCGAAGTGTTGCCCGGCGTGTCCCAGAACCTCGTTCGAGAAGCTCGGGCAACACCTCGGACAAGAAAACCGGAGCGTGTAGCCACGGCTTTAACTGCACTAATAGAACTAACATTGGGACTCAATGCAGTGATTTTCTAAAGACTTCTGAATTAACGAGGATATATGGAGAGAGGGGGTCGACGTCGAATTGTTGCCTCTGACTTCCAGTCCTCATATGCAGCGCCAAAACTGATGCACTTTTAGTTTAGTGAGTATGAGTAATTGACAATAATTGGGATACTATGCATCTCAACGCATTAGAAGTTACTTTACGAGAATGCGATTCACATTTCTAATTCAAACATACGGCTCGATGCCGACCACACGATCTCCAATTATTTTCACACAGGTCAAATGCTGCTTTTAAAACTCTTTCATAGTTGAATGTGTGTAAAATTTGTGTCAGAAAACTAAACAAACAAAAGCCATTTGAGATTACTTGAGTTACAGAACTAGTCTGACAACGGTAAACAGAACGTTCATAAGTCGTTAAGATTTTTGCTAAAGGCGGATGGTAGGCCTATAATCACTGTGTTGCGGCGGTATTGTATATTGTATATGCCTAACTGCATTTCTCGAGGCTACGTTCGCGGTGACTAGCACGAATGTGTACTGTGTCTGTCTACTGTATAAATCTGAGACGTAATGACATTGGTTAGTCGAGGACACGATATAATGGTCGCGAACATAGGTCGAAAGACAAAACCAAAAAATAAGCGAGTTACACAGTTACTCTTCAAAATTACAAGTTTTAACACTAATATTATCCGCCCCCCCTTGTACAAGTCGAACCCTCAATAGCCAGCTTAACGGTTTTACACATAAGCAATAACCCCTATTTCGGACCTCCAGAGATGTGTTCGAAACCAGCATATTCACAGCTAAGTCCAATGTTATCGGCCACACTATGCTTTCATTCCGCAGCCAGTAAATTACTACAAATTTTTCATCCCGCTGAGGGTAGGAGGTTGAGTTGACAAGCAAGTTGCTGCGTACCGGTCAATAAGGCATCGAGCAATGTGCGAGTAGCCGCACAGAGCGACGGTGTGCAGCGGAGTCCATAGGTCATCATCACGACAATTCACTGATGCCGAGAACTCCGTCAGAAGAACGTCGACGATCTCCAACGATCCGATTATACACGCCTGCAATGCACGTAAGTAAGTAAGTAAGACGACTTAGTAAAGCAGTTAGCCGCAGTGCGCCGCGCTGTCAACACCTAAACATAAATGTCTTAACTGCCGTTTAAACTGTTCTAAGTTAATGTCAGTTTGTCTCAGAAAAGCTAGAAGCTTGTTCCACAGCCTAAGACCTGCAGCAGCAAAGCATCTGTTTCCATAGCTACTGCGGTCCGTCTGACGACACATGTCCTTGAGGAACGCAGCTGAAGACGACCTTTGTTGTAGACCAGACCAGCTGACAGTCAGCGGCCAGTGTCACATGTGTCACACCGTGACACACGCACATTCACACACAGCAGGTATAGCACAATCGGTCAGTATTTAGAACTTACGATGGTCAAAGACTATGCAACATTGTTTTAAACCATTCTGTATGTTTGGGCTACTAGAAAGTAGAAAACTAATTGGTAAATGCGTCTACAAAGCCGCGGTTACGCGTACAATATAAAATATTGCCAAAATTTCTAAAAAAAATAGCACCACCTGTAGATTAACAATAAGCCATGTAAATGTTAAAAACAGACACAAATGTTTGAGAAAACGCTGCAGGACAGAAAAATTGCGGACCGACAGCATCATTTACAGGACTTCCAATGATCAATCATCAGGTGAGCAAGTGATTAGCGCTGCCATCTGTCGACGTAGTGCAAGACGTGGCTGCATTGTGCAGAGAATGATTCGCACATACTCGATGAGCAGGCATTGTTAATGCTTCTTCGCTCGACAATGACGTACGTGGCAAGAGACGCGTAAGCTTTACCTGGTGTAAGGCCGTGAGACCGTCTGACACGCTGGCGTTGACTAGACCGCGAGGTCCACGCTGCAGCAAAGCTCGCACTGTGAAACATAACACCAATAATACAGATTCATTTCACCGTAATGATGATCTGCGCTAAGGACAATGAAGCTGATGATAATCTTTAAAACTGTCACGTCAAAAACAGTGGTTATATGTGAAAGAAAAAACACTTCTGTGCATTTACATTTACATATAAACACGACACAGTATCATCTTTTTTAACTTTTACCTATATTCTTGCATAGGCGTATTGTGTAAAATCGTTGCGAATTATTATAGTTTTACACTACTGGAGAATGAATGACGAAGAAACAAACCTTCATTGATGTCGTTGGCGCGTACGGCTTCCAGCAATGAGACAGTGCCGGCGAAGCGCAGACTGCGACGAACGCACGGACCGGCGCGCTGTCCGGCGTCCGCCGTGTGACTGGCATGGCGACCGGCCGCTGCCGCGCCGTCACGGCGTAACCACCACTCGTACCGAGTCACCTGCAGACATAATGTCTGAGTTCTGAAATCCGTTTCGTTTTTGATGCAGTTTACTCAATGCTAGTTGTAGTTTTTACACAGTCTTTAAACAACTAGTTGTACGCTTGCCTTGCAGGCTGCCTTGCACCATGGTAACTGAAGGCCCATAAGAGCGTCAAACACTGAAACGCAGCTGCTATAGCATGGCAATGAGACAGATACCTCGTTCAACAGAACGTATTTCTAGTTTAAACAATAATTTTTATTTTGTGTAGTTTTAGTTTAATAGTATACCATATTACATTGCGCTTCAAAAGACAAACCCCTGTTACACTTTCAAATAACTCAAAAAATCCTATCTTGATATCAAAAAAATTAATACAAAAAAATCGTCATGGTCAGTTCAGCACTTGATGTGACCGGTTATTTCCATTGCAGAAATATCGTTTTCGTTCAATCTGCGAGCTTCGCGATTCTTACCGTAGTACGTTACGTTTTTCTTGAGCCTGAAAATCTTAGTTTACGTTCTAGCAAAACAGAGACCAGTAAGTTTCGTTTCGGTTCTCTTCCAAGTTACGACAGTACCAAAATATTTCTGTTGACCTGTTCGAGTCGTCGACGTCGAGCCAGTAGCAGTCGCTCGCTGATCGGTAGTCGTTGTATGACCGGGATCTCTGCCGCAAGACGCGCGTGCTCGTCCACCTCCGACGACGACACCGGCTCCACGTCTTTGATCTCTTCGTACTCGCAATAATTCATCGCGCGATTGTCATTAGCTTAGCTGCAGTAATATCCTGGTTCGGAATATCCTGGTAGTTTCTGCAGCCTACTAGATGATGCACTGTTGGAGTGGGTAAGCGAGTACGCAGACGTAAGAGCTTATGTCACTCCAGACAATGTTGTGTCTTACTTATACAACGCTTAGATCTCACCGACTACAGCGCTTGCTTGCTTTATGACGTAAGACTGCAGCCGAAGGTAACGAAAACAGCAACTGTGGAAACCCCCGAGAAATGCAGCACAACTTGTCCTAACCGTCAGCATGGTGCATACGCCAAGCAGTAATTGCGACGAAAGCCGACAGCTGGTTGTCGACCCACGTGCCTCTGTACACGACTATTTGATGCCGTTCTGCTGCAAGGAAAAACAGACTCGTTCATTTGTTCATTGCTTCCATACTAAATCATCGAGTCAATGAGCTGGAAACGAAACAAGAAACTGGCGCACTTGCGAACCGTTCAAAGCTGAGTAGGCCATAGGCCTACTGTTCGACGACGATGCGATCAAGATACATCATGCGAAATTGATTATCATATCATATATCATATCGAAAAGGTTGATTAATCTCACTAGTCTTTGACCACTCTCTGTAAGCCTACTGCACACGCGAATCGAGAGCACTGCCGCGTACACTTCAATCGGTCGACGGCTTTGAATCGCAAACACGTTGTACGCTGAGTTTTAATGATAAATTTATCTGCGCGATACGCGACGTCTGTCGTTTTATTACCCGACACAGTTTTTATCTGCAGGCGTTGCCTCCCTTTGCGTGAGAAAGCTGTGAATAGATCATAATAGCAGGGGCCTGAAAGCCACAGTTCTCTATTGTACGACACGGGGCATGGCGCCGCTATTATAGCAGCTGACGGTGCAATATGCTAGACCTGTGATCGGTCATTGCATGCACGTAACCTCAACCCGACATAATGGATGGGCGGTGCCAGTGAACTGAAATTCGCTGAATGTTAAGCAAAATACGCAACGGGTATCTGAAACACTGAATTTGTGAAAGTTCATTATTTTAATAATCATCAGGAACTTGATGTTAAAGTGTCTCGATGCTTGTGAAATTGCAAACACGAAGGACGAGAACAAAAATACATAATCGTCAAAATCACTGAAATAGGTCTACTGAACGAAAGCTGAAAATCAGTATCAGTCTTGAGGGTATACTTAGTAGCGTAGCTGCCCAGAAGGGGTGAAGTCCAAAGCCTCCCCACAGCCAGCGCCAGAGTGATCGACCTATCCGATTTTCGTGAATTCGTCAAGAAAGATAATGCCTAGGCTATATGGAGTCACTCTCTATCTGTCACCTCAAGTTAACGTCGGCGATGACAGTTTCTGGATCTCACGAGCAAATTTATTTGCCACTTCTTTGAGCATCGAGGAAAAATCCCTTTCAGCTTCACCCTCTGACCCCCATTAGGGACTCTGCCCTTGACCACGCTACGAACACCGTCTCTAGATCATTTTATAAACTGGCGCTCTACGCGATCGCCATAATTTGGACTTCCCCTCAGGGAAAAAAATGATTGCCATACGCCCTCGAAGGTACTGATTTATGTCCAGTGGCCAAAATTCTTAAAGGTCATAGAAATTACACCGTGCCTCAAAAACACCCCCCCCCCGACATTATCGACTGTAACTTGAGGGATTATCAGATTTTTCTGGTGGGCTACGAATATATTCTTCACAACTAGCCATGACCATTTAAGTTCCCATGTCATCCAATGTTCGTTTCTGCACTATCACAATGTCTTCCATTCTTGGCTGAAAACTCGTCTCTTCTCCAAGTCCTTTCTTCTTTAGCCAGTCTCCTTCAGGGATCACGGACTACTTGGTTCTTAATAGAAGTCTCAGTGACTGACGAAGCTTGAAAAAATGCGGCAGATTTAATAATCCGGCTTTCAGGCGCGTTAGGCCCCTATAAACGTTTCCTTCCTTACTTATAGCATTTGACCATTGATTGATTGCTGTCCGATTGATTTATGTCCAGTGGCCTTTGTTGCCGGGGAGTGGTTTTTTCTGCCAATTTAACGAAGAAGCGTATGCCTTGCATGACGCATGTGACATCGGTTGCTGCCACGCCTGCCCCTCCCTGAATACTGGCCTCGTGCCCGGGAGCGTGTGAAAGTTGCCCTCGACGCTGTTTGTTCCTAGGCGGCTGAACAATGACGAAAAAACACCGGCGCGACGCGCGCGCTTCTTCCTAGTCAAAGCCCGGAATGAAGTGCGCCACCTCGTTGATCGAACTCTATGCTTGTGATAGGCCTAATCCTGGCATTTTACAACATACAGGGGCAGCGCCAGATTTTCAGAGCGAAGGCGGTCCAGATAGAGTGGTTGTCGATTTTCCGCCGGCACCCCCACTCCCCCACTCCTCCCTCTTCATCCATCCAAAAAGATCGGATTTGCACGAATCTCACAAATCCTCCTGTTGGTGGCTGGGGGCCCGGACCCCTGGACGCCCGCCGCCCCTGATAACAGTGATTTTTTTTAGTAATTTCACGTATTAGTTCAGCTCCAACATTCACAGTGACATTACCTAAAACACACATTAAAACAAGAATTACAATTACTAGAGCTGTCAAATTAATGCGTTAATTAACGCGTTAATGCATTAATAAATTAATGTGCATTAAAAAATAATGCACATGCGTACCGTAAATTTATTTAATTTACTGAAGTCTGTGAAGCAAAAGTTCCAGTATGTGTTTTTATTTGCTTTCTAACTTTCTATATTCTACAGTCGCGGGGCCCGGAGTAACTTCCCCCTAATCTCCTTCTCGATGGGCCTAAGTGCATTAATAACATGTTAATTAATGCATTAAAAAAAATTAACGCAGTGCGTTAAAAAAATTAACGTTTTAACAGCTCTAACAATTACTCAACAAATAAATGCAATGACTGTGTTTATTTGTTGCTGCTGAAATATATGCAATAAATGACGACTGACGATGATAATAAGGCTTCTTTAAAGGAGTTAGCAAAATTCACTCTGTGGAATATCTAAGCCCCTTTGGTCAAGTAAAAACTGACTGAAAAGGCAACAATACCACTGTAACGCGCAAAAAATAACGTATAGGGCCCAATGTGTGCATTACTTGGGTATCAACGAGTGTTCAGTTAGTGGTTCATGGTTTAGCCTATTTGTAACAAAAATAACAAAGCAAACACTACAACTCTGCCGCCAGATTGAAACTTTTTGTGAACTGCTATCAGCTGTGATAGGCATTTGCAATGAACAAACCAATCCATAATCATATTCCATAATAAATAAAAAAACTTGTTTTGTTATCTTATGTGTTACATAACATATATGCAAAATTGTGTACAATGTGAAAATCTATGTGTCACAGAATACAAAAGCCATTCCCTTGCAAGCATTATGTGCATATCCCAGACTTCCATTTTAACACAAACTGCTATGTTGCATTGCTGCTATTAAGCAAACTGAACAGAGCTTTATTGTTACTGTCATCATATGAACACAGACTGTGCAATGTACCTACAAACTTCTAGTAGGCAGCAAAATAAAAATAATATCAGTGACAGCAAAATGCAAAAACTTGCAAACAAATGATTCAAAGTACAAACAATATAACACACACGACATATGTAAGGCAAAAGCTCTGTCAAAGTGTTTGCTGAATATATGACTGGAAAAAAACGCACAAAATCTACAGCAAAATGCACAGGAAACAGCAGAAATGTTTGGGAATTAAACCAGCTCTTTTGGTGGAGGCCGAACTGGCACACGACCTAACGTAAACTTGGCCGCTTCGTACTGTGCTCTATCCTCGGCACTAAGCTGATCTAATGGTGTGTATATGACTGATGCACTAGTTGTCACTACACCAGAAGCAACAGTCTGTCTGAAGTCGGCTTGCGCAGACTGTGCAAAACCAAACACTGCCTGTGATTGAGACGAAGGTGCAAAACCAGCAAACCCCACAGAACCCTGCTGAGGCACTGGTCCAAATGCTGATTCCTGCGGTGGCAAGAAGACATTTACAGGTCCCGGAAATGCACTAGCAGCAGATAGCGCAAATGCCGCAGCAGTTGTGCTGAATGAACCAAACCCTGGTGTAGGAAAACCAGCCGATAGTTGTGGTACATCTGCAGTAAATGAGGCAGTAACTGGTCCACTGTTAATGTCCGCAGAGGCCTTCTGACCTGCAGCTGTGTTCACTGGAGTACCATCTCGATTGACTTCTTCAATTACTTGCACCTGAATATCAAAAACATTCAAAATTAAACTTTAAAAATATAGCAACAACTTTCTACATAAATGAATACTGATATGCACTTTTAGTTTCGATGTGTGTATCTTTGATTCACTCTTGTATAAAATTAATGACAAAGTTATATTTTACACAAACAAGAAATCTGAGCTAATGCTCATGAGATGCGCAAGAGCCAAAAGCAGTTCCTGTTCGCAGGTAATTTCGGTATATGTCCAATTTGTCCATCCATTTTGTCTCAATTCACTCTTCCGCAGCCAAAAATCGCAAAAATCACTAAAATCCCTATTTTTGGAGTTCAAGGTCATTCAAAGTCATTCATGTTGATACCACTGAAAAGCCTGTCACCAGTTCTTATTATGATAAGCAGCACGTCTGTGCCTGTCTGCAAGCGTTTTCATGCTAGACAAGCGAATAACGCAAAAATCAGCACTTTTACGGAGGTACCCATCTTTGACAACCACGTGTGCAGGCCTCGTTAAATGTAGAAAATCAAGACTTAGATTACTAAAATCTACAATCAATGCTGAAAATTTCATATGCAGATTGTCTCGATCTATCTCCAACCATTTCAGTGCAATTCACCCTTGAAATGTGCACCACAATCCAAAATCGCTAAAAAAATTCACTAAGACCTTTTATTTTGGGAGTTCAAGGTCATCGATGTTGACATTTCTAGGAAGCTTGTTGCCAAGACTTGTTATGATAAGCAGCATATCTGTGCCTATCCGCAACCATTTTCACGCTAAATGAGCCAACAGCTGTAAAATAATGCCTTTTTAGGGGGAGTGCCCCTCTTTTGACTCTTCATTTGTGCGGACCCCATTCACCCAGCAGCATGAAATTTTGTCAGAAAATACCGGTACTAGAGACTCTAAGGTATCATGCGGTGAAAACCCAAAGTCTCTATCTCACATTGTCTTGGAATGGTACCAGGTCGTGACAGGCACTATGACAGACACCATGACAGAATTACTATAGCTAATATGCACTATAGCTGTGCTAGATCTCGCGCATAACAAAAGCGAATGAATGAACATGACATTTCACTTCACAAATCCTACAAATATAAGACTCCGTAAAGCATTTGCAAAAACCAGCTATTGTCACTATGCAGTGCACACATACACAGACACAGTTGACTATGACCAAACAATACATTATATTCATGGCTGCACTAAAACCACTGACACTCACCAAAGCATCTTTTATTGTCCCAGCTGGTCTGCGCAGCTGTTCTCGTTTAGCAGCATAATCTCTAAACAGCTCCGCTACCCATGACATCTGCATCCAACATCGACAGAAAATTTTGCATCTATTCACACTTGAAAAGTGTCCTAGATTCCTACGGACATCTCTGGGAGTCCAGAACTAACTGGCTGTAACCAGAAAGGAAAGTCCGTTAATAACTAAAAGATTTTCGGGTTTCTTGCCAACATTGGACGCTATATAAATTTACTTAGTTACCTAAGTAGTAATGAGTAGCGGTAAAAGTAGCAGTAGCAACTTTATATTAAGAAAACGTGTCAACCATCCCACACTTAAATTCAAAAACTGTAATTTGAACCAGTACACTAACCTGTAAAAAATGTTTAACACTGATCCGTAATTGCTACTCAGCTGAAAATATGATACAATTTAAGAAAACGTAAAAACTAACAACAAAAAAATGAAAAATTCAAAACATACTTACAAAAGCATCTAAGTTACCATTGGCTTTGGCTTCGTATGCATTTAGTCGAACTTCCTCCATAGAGATGTCATTCAATCCTAAAACCACAGCGTAATATATTACACAAATGGCAAACAGTCAAAAAATATCACATTTTTGAAATTAACTAAGCATTTCAATTCATTTGTAGAACATCATGTCACGAGTTAATCAGTGACAAAAAATTAGAAACTGTATGACGCCTACTTGTAAACAGTTATTCAGAAGAAAATGTCATGCTCGATAATATAAAACAATAAAATCGCAAGTTAAAAAAGCTGAGCAGCTCAGCAGTTCCATGGTGACAGTGGTCTGCAGAGTGAAGCACACATCATAGTGCATGCCTGTAGATAATTGTGAATAAGGTTAAATAGGAAAACGGCAATAGCAAGGGATCATATCTTGTAAGTGATAGCAGGTAGCATGTAATATTTCTGCTGTTTCATAGAATGATGTTGGTCCAGACTACCTCTCGAGTGACTTTATGAGTGTATCCGACTTGCGTTCAATACAAAAACTACGCTCAGCGTCTACTGCAGCTTTGGTGGTTCCAGTTACATGACATTCCACACTTGGCGATCGGGCTTTTCCTGTTATTGCTGCTAAGTTGTGGAACGCACTGCCAGGCGACATCACATCTGCTACAACACTTAACTTTTCGACATAAACTGAAAACATTTTTATTTCGTCAATCTTATGGCGAGTGACTGTTTTGATCTGTGTATGTTTTTGTCTTAGCGTTTTATTTTTTGGTTTTAATTTTTGGTTTTAATTTTTTAGTGTTTCTACGTGTTTTTATCGTGTTGTAACGTGTTCTTGAAGTGCAGTTTGCACTTATACCACACTAATCAGTTCGTAGTGATGATGATGATGATGATGTTCAAGAAAGATCACGGCTTGAAGTGGGGACAAATAAAGACTGATATGAGAACTGTCAGAGCGTCAGTTGCAGATCTAATATTTAGTGTTTTATTTTGTAACTATTGCTAAATGGGAAAATTTCGAAAACCACCAACATCTGTGCATGAGTATTGGTAAAGAAATTTGTTGCTGTCAGAAAATCTAGACAAAATTCCATCAGGTGACCCCCACCGAGGTCAGCCACCTTGCCGTGGTGGTGGGGCTTAGCACCAATGACCCAAAAGATGTCTAAAATCTGGAGGCGAGAAGCAACTAAGCGCTGACCAAACTCGCTACATGTTACCAGTGCTCTTGTGCTGGTTTCGGCTTCACAGCTGACTACGGCTTTATAGTCGCTACTTACGGCTTTACAGCCGCTACTTACGGCTTTACAGCCGTCTATTTACGGCTTCACAGCCGTTACGGCTTTATGGCCGCTACATGTAACCTATTGGTTACATTTGGAGATGCGCATTTGGCTGAGCTGATATGGCCTCAGCGCTGGGCAGGTGTAAGAGCCTGTCCACCCCGGAGGTAAGGTAAAGAAGGTCCATCAGGTGACAAAGTTACAAGGAGATCAATATTATACTGACCTGGCAAACTGCTTGTTTCCCGGACGAAGGCAAAACATGAGAATGGCCACATACCACTACTTTCCCATATGTCCATATCTTCTCTGATATAAGCCCTTCAGATGTAAACAGATAAATACACATTCAATAAACAATTATCATATAGCTCCAGTGCTTTGATGCTGTTGACTGGGCCGGAGAAAAGACAACTGGAATGTAAAACCCTGCTCCAGCAATCAAGAATGTTCTCATTTAAAAAACCAAGCTAACTTCTAGTGACTCCACAGGAAGAGACTAAAATCAAGAAGTAACAAATAAGGCTAAAACAACATTCATCCTCCAGAAACGGGACACACACGACCAGTGCCGCGATCTTCTGACACTCGAACACAATATGCAAAAATAATACTTAACAAACAATCAAAGATTTTCTATCTGTCACTGCACTTACTTAAGGATGAACGGACAGGCGGAGTTAGATTGAGAGGCTTGTTTAAACTCTGTGATGCTCACCCAAGTATTAACTCAGTCAAAAGTATAGCAACTACGCTGATGTGCACACAAAAATTTGCAAAGCAAAACAGCAGATATTGCAAGGCGTAGAAAAGTTCAACTTACAATACATCGTTGATGGCTTGAGGCTGCTGACTTGCTGATGGTCCATCGTTTCTTGTATCGTAAGTGTTTGGCTGAGTTTGCTGCACGTCAGCTGTGTATTTGTACCTGGACCGCTGATCTCCGCCACCTTGCTGTCCACTATCATAGTAATTACCACCACGCCCACGACGGCTACTGCCACCATATCCACCGCGACTGTCATAGTAATTGTCATTATCATAGTAATGCTGATCTCCACGGCTGTGATAATCATCATAGCGGCCTCGGTCATAGCGCTGTCCGCGATTCTGATAGGAATAGTCATCACGATAACCACTAGTTTGTCCATAGTGATGACTGCCACGGTGATCTAACATGGCACAGATGTTCAAAGCACAATTTAAACTTTCATACATAGCATAGAAAGCAAATAGTAAGTAAGAAATAAGCATTATTATTTTTATTATTCTGTCTATTTAAGTCAGTACACGACGTGGCACTGTATCATATTGTATTATTGTATCTGTGAATCCAGCAGTAATGCTTTGAACAATTACACTGCTAAGTAGTTGCCAACCATCAGGTCAAACCAAACAGCTGTGGTCCATCTGTAGCCTGTTAGCATCCACATCCTTGACCGCAATTTGCTAAATGTGACATATATTTTACTACTGTGTAAAAGACTAAATTTGATCTCACTGCTTCGATACTTAGACATTGCCAGCTCTAGCCCTAGCACTAAACCATTGCAATATAGCAAGGTGACATTACTCAGCTCTTTTCAGCTACTGGACAAAAAACAAAGCAGACATATGTAAATTAAACTAGCTCAAATTATTTAGACACAGTAACTATGCATATTCTCTTCATGTCACCAGTTTAACTGCAGCCAAAAATTAACCATAAAAACTAGAGCTGTCAAAGCGTTAATTATATAATGCATTAACGCACTGCATTAATATTTTTAACGCATTATTAACGCAACCAGGCCCGTCCAAAGAGAAAGTAGGGTAAAAATTACTCCAGGCCCTGCGATTTTTGAGGCGCTTCCGCCTGTAGAATATAGAAAGTCAGAAAGCAAATAACGACACATTTATAACAATAACTGATGTCATCGCTAGCATAGAAATCTATTAACCTGTCATCTAAATAATATTTCTCTACAGTAATGATGGAATGACAACTACAGTTTGGTTACTTGAATTCTTGTCAAATAACCGCAGTTTAACGAAATATAGAACTTCTGCTTCACAGAATTATGTAAATTAAATAAATTTCCGCATGGGCATTAATTTTTGTAACACGCATTAATTTTTTTAACGCATGTTAATTTATTAATGCATTAATGCGTTAATTAATGCATTAATTTGACAGCTCTAATAAAAACACAAACCCAGTGACTAATGAGACTAGTGGTGTTAGATGGCATTAAAGCACATGGATTAGAAATGTCACTTAGATGAGGTTGTGAGTTAAACAATTTCCACAGAATGTTTCTGAAAAAACAGTGATAAATTTCTGCCAAAAAAAATTCCACAACAATTTCTCAACTCACAGCAGAATTGACATTATTATGATAATAATCAAAGTAACGATAAATTTATCTTGAATATGAAAAATATTACTACTGGAAATAACTGCAGCCACACATTGCCTGTGAAAAAATAATTTGACTAGAATTTTTTCTACTGTGCACCTTTCCATTGTAATCTGTTGGGTCCCTGTCATCAAGAAAATTACCAACTTTTCCAGGATTTTTCCTAACTTTTTCTGGAACGAGAAATACGTTCTGTGGAACAAAGAATATGTCCCACTGCCATGCTATAGCTGTCGCGTTTTAGCATTATACCCCGTTTACACTTTACATGATCAAGCAAACATCGAGCAATCATCAAGCAAACATCCAGCAAATGCACTCAAAATACACATGCACGATGTGTGCTCTAATTCCTCGATGTTTGCTTGACGTTTGCTTGATGTTTGTTTCATGTAGGCTATGCTTTATGCATGGTTCATATTTGCTTGACGTTTGCTCAATTTTTGCTTGATGATTGCTTAATCGTGTAAACGGGGTATCACGCTCTTACTTCATGGTACACGTCAGCAAGGCCAGCGTACAGTGTAACTAGTTGAGCACAGATATTTGCAACTGTGGTGTCAGAAATTTGTAAGGTCGCGATTAACTACATAGAAGTTCAAAATGCAAAGAAATCCTATCAGATTTGTGGTATAGACTTAAAATGTACGTCTACGTACCGGTATGCAAATGTAAAATAACAGCACACGGAATAGCTTAACAAATTTATTATAAAAAAATAATAACTGATGTCATCTGTGACTAAAACTGTATGTACGGTTTTTAACCAACTAAGTAGACACAAGTTGGTTGCTAAGTCCTTTCCATTATTGAAGCTTGGGTCATCTTATATTCTCTTTGTGGATTGTTTCAAATATCTGGACCATATTATAACAGATAATGCCAGAGATGATGATGACATCAAACGTGAAGTACATAATCTGTTTGTGTGCACCAATGTTCTCATCCGAAAATTTCATCTTTGTTCTCAAGTTGTTAGGATTACTCTGTTCAAATCGTATTGTTTGTGTATGTATGATGTTGGTTTGTGGAGTGTGTATAATTGTGGCACTCTCAGTATGTTGAAGTCTGCCTACCACAAATGTATTAAACTATTTTTTGGTTTTGCTCGGCA
>Ga0056128_1000070_pt1 | contig 56178 bp, 33 predicted proteins | sample WorMetLIZISLAND2_FD_71113 | JGI IMG/M metagenome (GOLD analysis project Ga0056128, IMG submission 71113) | Marine gutless worms symbiont microbial communities from Max Planck institute for Marine Microbiology, Germany - Olavius geniculatus... ... | reverse complement strand
CTCAGACCCCTCACTGTCACCAGACCCCCCACACAGTCTCTCGATGATGTATGACGTCACTGGTGACCCGCCGTCGTCTGTAGGCGCGTCCCAGTCCAGCTGACACGACGTCGGCGTCACTTTGCTCAGTTTGGGTCTACCAGCCGGAGCACTCGGGCAATCTACATAACCAGATCCAGGTCTCGAACGATGTATTTATGCATTCAGAACGAATTCAAACAATATGTTACTCTGTTATAAATTGCGTTAGGAAAATTAAAAGTTAAGAAAGAGCTTATTCCTTGGTAGCTTGCAAGTTGTACGAATAATTGTTCATGCTGCAATAAATTCATACGAAAAAGTCACAAGCACACAAACAGAAACAAGTAAAACCAAAAAAAATTCAGCTGTCGCTAGAGAAGACGCGCTACAGCCTCTCCTGTTGCAGTACTGACCTTCAAGGTCATCCAAAGTCGATAATTTTCATCTCATCTGAAAAGGCGTATGTCACTTTCTATTAAGTATTAATAGTGTTCTTGGCCGTATCTCTCACGGTATCACCGTTTCTACATCATAATCATACTAGCAAAGTTGGCCTACCACAAACACGACAGAACAATGGCTGTCAACAGAAACCAGTAGACTCAGAACTACAAGTTGGCGCAAACACGTTTTAGGTCTACTGGTCAGTGATCTCGACGTCTCACCGGCAATATCTAATCTGCAGCCGGCAAACGGCGAAGCCGAGCGACTGGATGAAACCGGTCACGTGCACAATGTAGGCAGTGGCGTATGGGCCCAACCCCCTCTAATCCTCCAGACAAGTCATAAATGCACGTTTAAACTGCACTAAATGCGCCAATTTGGACAGTTAATTTTCAAGATATTTAAAAGTTATAATACACCAAATTCGATTTTGGCTGGGGCTCTCCCAGCTTACAACGCTCCCCAGGCCCTTAGCTGGAATTTAGGGGTCCTACTTCTAAAGTATGGAAAGGAGAAAATAGAGGAAAAAAGAAAAGGAAAAGGGCGGGTAAAAATGGGAAAAAAGGATCGAAAGAAAAAAGGGGAGAAAAAGAAAAAAGGAAAAAGGGTAGAAACGGAAGGCGGCCCTCTCCTCCCCCCCAGTTCACATTTATGGCTAAGCCACTGAATGTAGGTTACAGCCGGCCGCAATTCAGGTTTGAGAGTGCGGCGGAAGCCGCATTTTCCACGTTCACTGTTCATCGATGCCCAAAAAGTAAGCTGCAAACTTTTGTCCATATCTTCGCCAAATATAAACCGATTTTCAAGTTTTTTGCTAGCGCATTTTGTAGAAAATTTGTATTAATGTAATTACTGAATATAGACCTATCACTACACCTTAATTGCGTCGATATACTACTTTGTAAAACAAAATATTGGCCAAGTCAGCGACGGCATTTGGCAATGTTCCATGCACCGTACTTTTATTCCCAATATAAGTTGATTTACACGAAAAAGCACAAGACCGCAAAACATTCACTCCTGTCTCACCAGTAATATAGCCGCATTGCAAGCAAAATAAACGTTGTCATCATTTGACTCAAGGAAAAACAGACAAAAAACCCAGCTGTCGTTAGGATGAGCCGACCGTACCGCCTATATCCAAAGGCCAGCGTAAGACTTCCGATGGCAGAAAGAAAATGATTTCTCACAGTGAGTACAGTCCCATTCACACGCTATGGTGACGCTGCTATATCGAACACTACAATCAACGCTAGGATACGATACGGCACTTCGGCGCACGTGGGTAATATACTGCAGAATTGCGGCCAAACCGCTGCAGACAGAAACACGGTTATTATTGACAGCCTATAGAAACTCGTCGTCGTCATATCCAACGGCACCATCGTTGACGTTCTACGACGTACGGTTTAGCCAAAATACATGCGTTACGGACGACGACAGACATGCAGACAGACGACAGACAAACAACACATTGTGTCCAAGACTCGTTCGGCATAAAAAACTAGACTTAGGTCTACATGTATAACTTGTATTTAATAGTGTAAAATAAATATAATAACTTCAACATATTAGCTGGACCTAAAATATTGGCATGCCAGAAAAAAACAGCGCCTAGCAGGAACAAACACGCCCGGCTCCATTTTTTGATAGACATACGGTCGGCTGCATTGTAGTCTGTCTGCATTCTGGAAATTTGCAGTTGCGGTCGCATAAACGGCGAGCAGGCTGCAAAAAAGTATACACCCGTCTCAACTCCTGATAGTAAAAATTTCCGAATGATCCAAAAAAAATCAACAAAAGCATCCGGATCGCCACCAGAATCTAGTCACTTCTTTCACGTACCACGCGTAACACATCATCAAGTTACGGCGAAGGTTGGCCTTACCAGTGATCTCAACGGTGAAGGTAGCTTCATCGACTCCGTGCGTATTCTCAACGCGTAGTCCGTAGACGCCGCGATCGCTGGTTCGTCGACACTCGACGATGTTGAGCACAGCACAGCCGTCGTCCAGCCAGACCTCGCGTCGACCCAGCTCCGTCATGAGCTCCTCGCCGTCCTTGAACCACGTGACCCGCGGCACCGGCTGTCCGACCACCGGCACCCGGATGTTGAGCGCATCACCGCGAGCGAACGACAGTCCGTCGTAGATACGCGGCGTCAGACGCACCTGCGCCGGCGCTGATGATACACAACATAAGCAATATGTAGGTAAGTGAACAAATTAATATAACGCGCAATGTCAACAAAAAATCTGTCGAATGATGAGTTAAAGACCAAGATAGCCTAAAAGCTAAGTGGTAGAAAAAAGTTTTGAGCTGGCGACGAAAACAGCAAATGGCGCACGTCCAAAAAGGGCAATCCAAATGGCGGGACAGCTACTAGTATGAACTTGGATAATACAATTTTAAGCAAAATTTCTACTGAATTCCAATTAGGTACAAAAACAAACACATATCGGTGTGAAGTAATCAAGTCATATCTCTATTTATCCGTATGTATATTTCCGAAGTCAAACCACGTAATTTTTTTATGGAGCAACAACAATACCCGATTAGTTATTAAACTTATTACAGTTCTAATTTGGCGTTTTTAGATAAAAAAAATTCTAAACTAAAAAAATAGCAAAAGTAATTTTTACAAAAAAAAATTATACCACCGCCAAAATTTTATTCTTTCCCAAAACAACACTTAGTTTCTGCTCCTGAACAAAACATAAAAAGATCACGTCAAACTGTGGTGACGTACATCTGATGAGTAGCTGTGCTCTGGTGGAATCCATTCCGCCGCTGTTGAACGCACGACACTCGACCTCCCCGCAGTCATCTAAGATGACATTGTTGACAACCAGCTGACAGACGACGTGGAGCTCCGGCCTGGCGTCTTCCTCGTTGTCGTCGCCGTCCAGAAGCACTCCGGTCTCGACGTACTCCTGCACGATGCTGTGCTTGTAGCCGTCAAAAAGCTCGCGAGAGTTCTTAAACCTGCGTCCGCAACAGTGACACACAGATCAGTGACAAAACGAATACGTTAGACCGCCGCATACGGTCAATATATGGCGTCAATATAAGGCGGCGCCGGGAATTTTTCCCTGGCGAGGAACAGTCACGACACAGGCGTTTAACAGGGGCGCACCACATCAGGCCCGTCGAGAGCCACAGCGGGGCCCGGGGAAACATTCTCGCAGGGCTCCCAAACATTTTTACGGGGCCCCTCTGGAAAGAAAATTTTGATTTTTTTTGAAAATGGTACATTCTGGCATACTTTACATTTCTGGCCGACGGCGGGGCCCCCCAAACGTCGCTGGGCCCGGGGTAGCTTACCTCCTACCCCACCCTCTCGACGGGCCTGCATCACACTAAACGAGTAGATTCTAGCACTGGGGTTGGTGCAAACGCGGGTCGTCTCTCCCCATACGTCAGTCCCGGAGTTTTACCAACGGAGAAAAAATGTTTGATAACACTGATAAGTGACAAAATGCATTATGGTGTATTTCTGTATAGAACGTGATACAATACCAATGTCTGCGCGTCACGAAATCTCGTTGCTGGGCGCGTGAAACATTATAAAGTAGCGATGTGTCATCTGCAGAAAATTTGTATATATACAGCCGGTGAAGGAAATCACATATCAAAGCTACAATTATAGCCATTAAAGCACACGCAAGTTATGTGTCGAATGGAAACTATACCATTAGTTGAACTAACAACAGTATGTGTCGTGACGCACCATCGGACTTCGGGCATTGGACTTCCGGTGATGTAACACTCAAAAGTCGCCTTTTCTCCTTCTTCGACGGTGACGTCCTGAATCTGTGAAGTAAACTGCGCCGGCTCGAGCTCTGCGTAATACAAGCAATTTGAGCACAGCTCACGTGACGCACGACAGCATCGGTGCTGCCACCTGGGAAATTAGTGTACAACGTGCAATAAAATAATAGTGCATTTTGAAAGAGTACCCAAATTTGAGGCCTCCGTACAGAGAACTCCTTGAACTTAGGTCGAAACTTAAAACGGCCAAAATCTATGTTCTATACTAAGAATATCATAAGCAGGTTGCCCTGGTCTATCTCTACTAGTAAGTTTGACGCAATTCTATGTTAAAATATGCATCACAGCTTAATATCGCAAAAATCACTAAACTTTCGTATTTTGTGGGCTCCCAATTGTTTCAGGTTATCGATGTTGATATAACTGGAATGCAAAACCCCATGCCATCCCTAACTTTAATCCTAACATTTGACTTTTAAAGCTAAAACTGGTACACCAGTTACCCCTGCCCTTGTTTACATGAATGTTGTTTTTTCTACGTTTTTTGTTTTCGAAATAAAAACCCTTCGGGACAGACAGACGGACAAATAGGCGGACGGACGGATGAACGGAAGCCGTTGCCACCGCCAAGACAGGGCGTCTGCATTGCAGGCTATGTATGTTGGCGCCCTGTAAAAAGTGATGCAGAACGACGTGGAGAAAAAGCGACTGGCTGATTGGTACCTGTCTTAGTGCAGGCGATCACCTTTGACATCTGCGACGGTTCGCCGACTCCGACTACGTTACAGGCGTAGACACGGAACTGATAGCAGCTGGCAGGCAGTAGGTCTGTGGCTGTGTACGGTGGAGATGGGACCGCTGACTTCTGTACGCGGACCCAGTGTGGGCCGCGCATCTCACGCCGTTCTATGATGTAGTGAAACAGTGGACAGCCGCCGTCCCATGCAGGAGCGTCCCACGTCACTGTGACGCCAGAGTCTGTCTGCTCGACCAACTGCGGCTGACCCGGCCGCGACGGAACCTCTGTCAACGCAATGATTAATCAGTCAGTCAGTCAATAACAAATCAACTTATCTACGAATCAACCGATCAATAAATCAATTTCTATTGATGCTGCTGTCGGTTTGTTCAACGTTCTGGCGGTGACCAAGACGCGAAGTGTGATCATAATAATAGTAACTTCGCTACTTTTATTAGTACCATTGCCACCACCAAAACTTAATATTAGCAAAGTAAAATAAAATGCAAAAATAACGGTAAATATGAGCAAACGAGACAGTAAGCAAGCTTGCTCGTATGCTGAAATGAAAAGTCATCATAACGACTACAGCTACTGTGTCTGATAATCTGTTTGCGGACAAACAACGAACAACAGATGCAGACAGCCACAGACACATTGCCTAAATATAAGGGTCGTTTATATGGTTTAAAACTCGCAAACCAATACCGAAAGCAAACTTGCGTGCATGTGCGTGTCACCTCGTTTATCGCCCTTGATCTTGACGGGTTGTTCGAGATCCCGCGGCTCGCTGAGTCCGAACTGATTGGCGGCGCGTACACGCATGTAGTAGACCTTCTCACTGGCCATGTTGTCCAGCTCGCACTCAGTCACGTCTGGCGGCAGGTTGGTCAGGTGCTCCCAGGTCGACTTGCCGGCGTCTCGCTTCTCGAGCACGTAGTGAAGTATCGGCGAGTCGCCGTCGCTGTAGGGTCGCGTCCACTCGATAATGACGCTGTCGGCGCCGAGGTACGTGACACACAGCGACGACGGCGGCAAAGGCTTCACGCCTGCACACAAACGTAGTCGGCAGGAGTAAGTGTACGTCGATAAACCACAGTCTGGAGTGGGATAAGTGACTGGTTTATACACTTATACACTCCAGACGGTACTTTAACCGACACTTATTTCACGCTGGCCGACAACCGGTCGTCTAGCCTACAAGGTCGATCGATCGGATTTGACTGCGACGGTGAATTACTGACATACGACGTATTATCTCACTGTGGACAGTATCATCATCATCGTTTATTACGCCAAAAGGCAGCAGCACACAATGAAATACACTTAAAAACTTATGGAGACATGGTCAGTACGAGTTCAGATACACAAGCGTGTGTTGTATGTAGACAGGAGTGTTAATGAAGCTAGAATATCACCAGAACAAAAATGAGGCCAGTAGTATAAGGCTGAGAACGGGATCCAGACCAATGATAATGTGAGGCTGAGAACGAGACCGAGATCTTGAAATTATAGATGTTAAAACATTTTTAATGATTTTTTGAATTTTTTATGTTTTCATTTTTTAATGTTTTTTAACGTTTTTGTTTTTTTAATGTCACGTTTTTGTTCTTATTAAAAATAAACATATAAAATACACATATGATGCATTTCTCATGGCAAATTGCGTTTAGTTCTGTTTTCGACCTGTACCATAATCACGGTTACATAATAACATTCAGTACATTCCGGTCTTCGATCTTCACAAATGGTAGGTTTCTGTTTTTAACATGTTATTGTGCTAAATGTAATTCAATGTTTTTATGTATGTTTTAACGTGTTTTTTAAAGATGAAAAAAACATGTTTTTTTATGTTTTTTTATTTGCAAGTTAATGTTTTTAACATCTGTGCTCAAAATGTGGCCTCGAAACACCGTTGGCCTCAATAACTTGACATCCCCTGCTGCAGTGTACGTCGCCTACCTGGCGCGCCTTTCTTGCTCTTCTGCTGCAGTATCCACGCCGTGCTGCGCTGAGCTCCGACCTCCAGCGCTTCCTCGGTGACGTTGCCGACCGTACAGTCCATGCTGATCTGATCACCTCGTTCCACAACGACCCGTGCTGGCAGACGCTTGACGAACCACGGCCGACACCCGGCGCCAGTCGTACGACAAGTCATTGACAACGTACGACCCTCTATGATCTCAACGCGCGACGGCAGTTTACGAATAAACCACGGCTTCGTGCCGGCGGAGTGAGAGTCGGTGAATGACAGCTCGCTGCAAGCAAGTAATGAAGTAAGTAAATAAAAAAGCAACCTTTAGTCAGAGTGACAAACGCACAATAACTCGCACAACAAACACTAATAAGTGTAAAATTAGAATTCGTTTCTCTAACATTGTTTGATATTACCAAAATCAGTTCTTTTATAATAAATACATAAGCTGAAGAATAAAATACAAACGAGGCAGAAACAGCAGATGAACGGTAGAAAGATGGAAAACAGTCAAAAAAATTAGTACAGACGATTGGCAATAAACGAATTTTTATGCAATTCAGTACAACACCGAAATTGTGTTCCCGCGGTCTGAGGCTGTCAAAAATATACAGGTACCAGTTGGTTCAAACGATAGTCTGGTTTTTGCATTTTCCAAAAACAAATCACAAAAAAACACCAATAGACAGTTTAGGTAAATATACATTATGCTCTTTCAAATAGCCACCACCAACACGTCGGAGTTTGTTAAGCGAACCTGTAGCTGTATGAAAGCAGTGAGGAGGCGTCGTAGTCGTCGACTGGTGGAGACCCAGCAGCTACCACTACATCATTTGCCACCAGTCCCCCGTGCAACATTTCCTCGTCCAGGTACGTGGTCACTCCCAGATCTACCCCAGACCGCTCCATTCTGCCGCCGTAACACACAACTATTCGACTGTAATGATGCTCAGTCGCGGAATTTGTAAACATGTATACCTGGTCTGTGTATCTTAAAAGGCTACGTTTGTTATATCGATATTAGGCGGAATTAATCTTGCAGCGCAAATGATTCCGCTTACTCCTACACATTTTCCGTAGCGTGGTCTGTCTGTCTGTCGTCTGTCTGTCACATTAATGTTTCCCGGTTAAACCGTTTAACAAATGAAGTTGGCATTTGGTAGGTACACATGTAGAGTCCAATGACACTTAATCTTGTGAATAGAAACTGGAAATGTCAAGACTTAGCCAGCACATTTGTCAAGAACAACATTTGTTATGTCGCTGTACTGGTAACGTAAAGTAGACTAAACGTTCGTATACTGTCCGTGAATCTCAAAAATTAAAAGTAGCGCAAGAGTAAAGGAAAAACCAAAAAAAGCCTGGTCGCCGTTTAACGGCGCCAGTGTTGTGCAGTAAGTAATCATCAGTTGCTGAATGTCAGTGTTCACTGACACACGAACTACTTTCAAGCTGTAAGCTGTAAAAAAACTGTCAATATTCAGTATTTTCCCTGTCTGCACTATCTTACACATAAGACGCAATTACGTGCAATAAATAATGAACAACAACAACAACAGCAACAAGAAGAACGCACCTGCGTGCGGGAACTGTTGTCGTCCACTCGCAACGTTCGACCGACACGCTTTGCTCTGTGCTGATGCTCTCAGCTGATGCGGCGCTCTGTACGCGCGGCATCTCTGCCGCCTGCTGCGCAGCATCAGCAGCAGCAGCAGCAACAGCGCCAGGTGCTGGCAGCTCGCAGTGCTCTTCTTCGGCTGCCACTGCTGCTGGCACGCTCTCAACCTCTTCATCGGCTAACTGAGGCGCCTGCTCAACAATAGTCCACTCCGCCGCAGCTGCTGCAACTTCTAGTGGCCTCGCAGCTGCTTCCACCAGCTGCTGCTGCTGCTGGGTGCGGCTTTCCGCTGCCACGTCGGAAGAAGGTTTTTCAATCACCTGCGGCGACTTCTCGGCGGCTTCATCTTTCGCTTCTACAACAAGCACAGTTTCAAGCGGGGCTTTCAAAAGTCTTTCACTACCAGTCTCTGGCACTCACTGAATCGCCATATACCGGCACCCAGTGTTTAAAGTCCAAGTCGCACAAAAACGGTATTGACTAAATATGTGTAGAATGTTACGCTAATTAATAATATGCTGATCAGTTGAAATAAAAAAGTAAAAACATCGCTTTACATTAATTTCAATAAAATAATGTTGTGCGAACGGAATGATGACGTCATCTACTACGTTTTGTTTATAGCGTGTATCGCAGCGTGCGAGAAAGTTTCACGCCATGAGCTGGCCGCTTGCATTCCGGAAGCGAAAGTCGTAATCTGTCGGCGATTGGTACAACGGAAAGGCCATACAGTCGGCCTACTTCAGGTATAACAGCGACTTCTCGAAATGCAAGCTAAGTCTTTTCGCCTGGTACCGCGCTCCATCGACGCTGCTAGTGTCAAATTCTCTTGAACACTACGTTGACGCTAATAAGTAAGTGGCGCCACAGTTCCGTGACATTTGTCCACGTGACATTTGTCCACTTTAAACTTTATTTTTACAGAATTAAGATAACATTAGCAACAGGAAGATTCATGGATGTGCACGAGACCTTCTGAGCCGAAACCGAGACGAGAAAACTGAATGGTCATTTAATGGCAAGTTGTGTCAGGAATATTCTTACAAAAAATTATTAAAATCTGATAATCGATTCTCAAGTTACAGTCAAAAATGTCGGGGATGTTTTTTTGAAACACAGTGTATATCGGCTGTAGCGCATCTACCCTAGCGACAGCTGGGCTTTCTTGTTTTCTTACATGTTGTTCTAACTATTGACTACTTTGGAAACACGGCCGTTTGTTTTCGTTAGCGTCTCGATGTACAGCAATTGGAGAGCAAAATTCCAAAACCTGGTCATGATCATTTTTTATTTTGTGTTGAAATCAGTTAAATTTCATAACCCGGTCATTTATGTGTCGTTTGCTGCAGAAAATAAAAAAAATGGTCATGACCGGGTTTTGGATTTTAGCTCTTTAATTTCATTGATAGAGACCAACGCGTTGAACACTGCACTAAGCACAAGCAGTCATCGTACCTTTTTCGATAAAGAGCGTACAGGAAGTGACGTCATCGCGGCATGAGCACGTGAAAGTCGCCTGGTCACTTAGTGACGCCGTCTGTATGACCAGCCTATGTACATGCCCACTGTCCTCGATCTCGTAACCATGGCAGCCGCCGACGTCACGTGACAGGTGCTCGTCGTTTCTCAGCCAATCAACGCTCGCCGTGTCGACGGACGTCTCGCAGGATAGGATCGCTCGATGACCGACCAGCACGTCAACGTTGACCAGACCACGCACGAACCGAATCTCTGACAATGCATTCAACCACTGACGTAATAAACGTTACAAAAAAACAAGTGATTTGAGCAAAGCTCACCTGACGCGAGATAGCAGCGGTCTTGCCACCTGGGCAATTGTGTAGCCTACAGCATGCAATAAAACAATAATACGTTTTGCAGAAGTACCCAAATTTAAAACTTCCGTACGAAAGATTCCTTGAATTTACGAGGTCAAAATTTAGACTGTTAAAAGTGGACGTTTTATGCGAAAAAACTCATAGGCCTACGCAGGTTGTTCAGGTTTATCTCCAGCCATTTCGGCGCAATTCACTCTTAAAATGTGCGCCGCAGCGAAAAATTGCGAAAAAACACTAAGATTTTTTATCGTTCAAGGTTCAAGGTCATTCAACGTCATTCAAGATCATCGATATTGCACCATTCAGAAGGTCGTCATTAGTCCTTGTTACGATAAGCAGCATGTCTGTTCCTATCTGCAACTGTTTTTACGCTGGACGAGCTAATAGCGGTAAAATAACCACTTTTCAAAAAGTACGGCTTACCTCTCTTTTATGCTCGACTGCGTAGGCCTTTTTTGGACCTAGCAGGTCAAGACTTAAATTGCTAATATCTGCGTTTAATGTAAAAAAATTCGTACACAGGTTGTCTTGGTCTATCTCCAATCATTTCGTCGCAATTCACTCTTAAACTGTGCGCTACAGCCACAAATTGCAAAAAAATTACTAAAAATTCCTTTTGATGGTTCAAGGTCGTTTAAGGTCATCGGTGTTAATAAATCTAAAAAGCGAGTCGCTAGTGCTTGTTATGATAAACAGAATATATATGTACCTATCTGCAACCGTTTACACTACAAGGAGCCAATAGCAGTGAAATAACCATATTCTGGGGGTACCCCTCTTTGACGCCCACGTGCGCAGGCCTCCTCGAACTTAGGGGGTCGGGAATTAAACAGCTAAAATCTACGTTTAATGCCTGAAAATTTCATGTTAGGTTGTTTGGGTCTATCTCTAGCCGTTTCGGCGCAATTCACTCTGAAAATGTGTGTCGCAGCCCAAAATCACAAAAAATTACGAAAACCCTAATTTTGAGGGTTCAAGGTCGTTCAAGGTCAACGATGTTAATAAAACTAAAAAAACCGTGACCAGTGCTTGCTATGATAAGTAACATGTCTGTACCTACCTGCAACCGTTTTCACACCAGACGAGCCAATAACGGCAAAATAACGTCTTTTACGGAGGTACCCATATTTTTCGCCTTTGTTCGAAAAAACTCTCACCCAGGGGCACGAAACTTCGCGACGATAAGTTAAAGTCTTTGGGGCAGCGACAGTGAAGATCTCGTGATCCTAGCTTGCACCGTTTTGATACAATACAGCAGTGTAGTGGACGACAGACGAACGGACAGACGCCCAAGCCATGGCTAAGACGCGCGAAGCATTCTGCTATTGCGTGCAAAAACTGAAAAAATGTTGTATCGATTTTAACAAGAAAGTATCGACAGGATAAGCGTCCGTCCGTCTACTTGCCGAGCGCTTCATGCATTCAGACTTCAGTCTAACACGACAAAGATGAAAAAGCTGCATCATTTTAATGGAACAAAATCACCAAAACATACAAACAGCTCGTATTATTATAGTTCATAAATTGGACTTACTGTCGGGCTGCTGCTGAGTTGTCTCTGCTGTTAGTTCTTCCGTCGACGTCAATCTCTCATCTTGACTTAATGCTTCTTCTTCCACTTCACAGCTAGTTATCGGCGCAAACATACAAACGTTTTAAACATTTAATATGCTCAAATACTGTCAATAATAACAATTATCAGTAAAATTTTTGTTTTTATTTCTACTGGCAGGCCTTATTCTGTCTACATACGCGTGTTTTCGCTTGCTTTATTTTTAACGCTATGGGCAGGTAAGTGATCAACACCGTCTCTCGCGTTAACAAAACAATGACTTGTCTAAAACCTCAATCGCTTTTTATGCAAACGCATTGCTAAAACAAAAAAGTATAAATTAAAAAATGCTGTAGTTTTTGCTAAAATACAGATTTCGGCAAAGTTATCATTATTTAGTGATCACAATCTTTTTCTTTCTCTTTTGTCCATCATTAAGAGAATGATAATGAGGCTGCTACTTGGTTCTGTCATGCGTAATAGCCACTGCTTCCTCAAAATGTGTCTTGTGTCCATAACTTCATGTTTTTGTTTGTGTTTACAAATAACAGTAATTTCTCATTGCTCACATGTCCTGTAGCGGCGCTGACGGTCTGCTGCTTGTTGCGGTGGTTCTGACGACGAGTGTGGAGGAAGCCGTGCAGCCGCCGAACTCATTGCTCGCTGTGACCGTGTAGTCTCCAGCATCAGCAGCCCGAGCATCGGCCAGCTCCATCACATACGAGCCGTCAGAGTCGACATACTGCTGCACACGGTCACGTGCCATCACCGGCCGCCACTCACCACTCGCCCACTGCACGGACAGGCGAGGCGACCCGGACACGTAACAACGGAAAATTGCCGTCTGGCCTGCAAAAAACCATCAGCCGACCTGATTTGCAAAACTTCTATACGAATCAATCCAAAATGTTCCGAAGTTTTATCGAAGTCAGCGTTGTGCGTAAAGAGCGGGTTTCGCCCAACGCAACTCATGCAACGTACGCAACGCATTACACAACGAACGCAACGCAACGAACGCAACTAACGCAACGAAACAGCTCTTATCATTGCTCTTAGGTCATAGCGTATGCCGTAGTTTTCTTGAATTTGCTGTAGCTTTTCGAAGGCTTTCCTTGCAATATTTCTGTTAATCGCATTTTGTCTAAATCACATTTTTCTTGCAATGTTAGGTAAGTCTGACTTAAAAACTTGTAAATTAGACCTCTACCAGTGCCACATAAATGTGTAGTACTTTGAAGATCTACTCAGTGGACAAGTCTGCATACAAAAAGTCATAGCAGACAAAATATGGGGAAAGCAAATTTACCGCTAGCCTAGCTATCGAAAGAATTTTGAAAACCGGTCAATATCTCATCCAACTAAGACAAAAACTTTGTGCCTTACTACTCTGTGCGTTTTACAAACATATTAACAGTCATTATCACACATTAAAATTCCAGCACAGAATTGTCTACCCTCTAGGACTTCACTGATGTACGGCGTTTCCACGAATGTCGGGGCATTGCCAGTGAACGACAACGTAGCTTCGGTCATCGCTTCGCCAGCAGTGTTGACAGCGACTAGTTTCACTCTGCCATCTGGACGTACGCTCGTCTCAGCAGCCAATGTCAGAATGAACAGATCTTCTTCTACGACATTCTCCATCGTGACACTTCTGCTCTGTTTTAACTTTGTGTTATTCAAGAACCTTCAACCAAAAACCGACGAAAGAAAGTTGCAATTCTTGCAGAAACTACTACAAATGCAACTACTTTTACACTGTGTCTCGAAAAGTATTCCTGACATTTTCGACTGTAACTTGAAAACCAATTATCAGATTTTAATAATTTTTAGTACAAATATTTCCGACAAAACTTGCCATCAAATAACTGTTCAGTTTTCCACCTCACCTAACGTATGCTTTTGCACTACTTAGCGAAAAAGCAGATTAAGCGAAATATGTGTTAAAATAGAAGAAAACCTGAAAACAACATCCCCAACATTATCGATCGTGTTTTGAACAAAAATTAGCAGATTTTAATAATGTTTTGCAAAAATAATTTCGACACAACTGTCTATTAAATAAATGTTTTAGTTTCCACCTCGCTCAACGTCTACTTTTGCACTACTTGGGGAAAGCAGAGTACGTGTTAAAATGAATGATAAAAACGTCAATAAACTTCATCTATCTTAATTTGTCGGCCCCAACAGCAGGTCTTGCAGCAGTGTGTTTACCAGATGAAGTTTAGGAATGTTTGAAAAGTCAAGAAGCGACTGGTAGAGCTTGGATTGGTCTAGAGCAGAACATCATCGATACTGCTGTCAATGAATGGAGAAAGCGTCTCCTTGCTTTTGTTCGCATAGTGGGCCAACATTTCGAGCAATTTTTCTGCAGGCAGTTGAAAAATAGACAACTGAATGAAATGTCAGCCACAGTGTCAGAAATGTGAACAAAATGTGTTTTACGCATTATGTTAATTACGCAATCACATCGCATTGGATAAAAAGTGATAATTCGCTGGTTGTGCTCTCCGCAGGTAGTGCAGAATAAACATTGGCTGAAGTAGAAAACTAAATTGTTATTTGATGGCAAGTTGTGTAAGAAATATTTGTACCAAAAATTATCAAAATCTGGTAATTGGTTTTTAAGTTACAGTTGAAAATGTTGGGGATACATTTTTGAGACACAATTAAATTACTTTTGTTTAACACGTTTTTGTTTACTTTTTTATTTTTATCAAGTTAAACAAAGTTATAGACCATGTCCCCAGGGAAAACCTTCAGAGATTGCTGGAGTAAATTTATTTAAAAGCAGACTGCCGTTGCAATTATTTAAACACCATCGTTATAACGTTTAAGAAAAAGCTTCTGTTTTACGTAACAATTTGATTTTATTAGCCTAGTGAAAGCAAATGGTGGCAGAAAAACGAATACGTTGAGCAAAAACAAAATACAAGTAGCCGAAATAGCTAAAAATCAGTTACGTTACAACTCTAAAAAAACTATTGAGCGCTGATCAAGCAGCGTAACGTCTACTCACCAAGTGCCCGTGGGTCTAGGAACTCCGCTGATCTTGGCAGTAAACGTCACCGGCGCGTCGACCGTAACTTCACAATCCTCCAGACTTCTCACCACGACTGGCGCCTCAGCAGCTGAATCAAGTATAAGCAAAACATCACTATCTCACACAGCTTTTCCCCTCATTCTTAGTTCTCGTTAACCCGTTTTTGATTGCTGTTCGCATTAAAATATTACGAAGTAAGGTTATACAAGCAAAGATAAGCCAATAAGTGATAGGTTTATGTTGTTCCAATAAGTCGTCATAGAATATTTGCTGATAGTACACTGTGGAAAGACGCGTTTACCTCATAGCTTTCGCTGGTCATTTATTGTTTTTACTCACGGTCACAAAGGTTGCGTTAACTTTGGTACCTGTTTACATGCCGAAACGACATATTCGTACTCAAACGTCGTGTCTTACGATTTATTATTAGTAAATTTGTTGTCAAAAAAGCAGAAAAAAAACGTATCTCAACATTGTTAGCGTACTGATATTAACAAAAGAAAACGTTTTAGTTAATACTAATGCTTTCCAATAAACGCTGGTAATATCGACGAATTAATCAATTTCACTGACTAAACCTAATAATGCGATCAGGATGATGATACGTCTGTCTATAGTATAATGGGCCAGCTAAAGTGAAGCAACCTTTATTATTTGAATAGCTCCGTGAAACATTGGCCGATTTTAATAATTTTTGGCACGCAATATCGCAAAAAGTTTGACATAAATGATTATAGTTTAGCCCACCTCACATTAATACTGTTGTTACACTACCTGGTGAAATGCAAAAATCGTAGTTTGGGCGTTTATAATGAATTCATACAAGGTAGTGCATGCGTCAGTTCAGAAAATCATTGAGACCACAAATCATCAGAAATCTGTCGATTATTCAGCATTAGTTGTACGCATTTTAAGATCGTACGTCAATGAACTAAAATAATGCATCAACAGTGAGTGAGAGGTTTTCAGTCACGTGGTTATTGAACGTGCTGTTGGCCAGTGGCGTCAACGACTAGGCGCTTGCGTTCGCGTGCTTGAGGAAGACTTTTTGAGCACATGTTGCAATAAAAATGATGTGATGCGACACGTGTGACTTTTTGAGAGATAATAACCGTTAATCGTGTTTATAGCAATTTAGTTAATAATTTTTGAGCTAATGCATGCCTAACGCAGTATGAATTCATTGTTGTAAATGGCCAAACTACGACTTCTGCATTTACAAGATAATGTAGCGACAGTATTAAAATGAGCTAAGCAAAACTAAATTATTTACGTCAAGTTTTTCTTCACGAAGTCGCATGCGAAAAAATTATTTAAATCAGCCAACGTTTCACAAAACCATTAAAAAAATAACAGTGGATTTACTTTAGCTGGCCCACCCTGTATAAAGCACGTCGTTCTTGTAGACCTAAGTGTACTGTGTAAACCTCTTACATGTCGCACTTGTTCACTTTGCTGTATTGCATCTAACAGCCAACTGCTTTCAGAGGTGGATACTGGACTTGATTGAATGTTTACGAAATTTCTAAAATAGTCAGCTTTTTTCTTAAGTGCTTTTATTCGTTTATTTTCTGTTCTGCGTGTTTCTGTTCACGTTGCAGTTTCTCACTGCATTCATTGTGTTCATCTTGAGATTGCAGATTCTCGCACTGCGTCTCACGCTGCGTAATATTCGAACTAATCCGATCGTACTATTTTAATGTCACAATTTACTATTCGCTAGAACCGGCGATCAATAAAGTGTTTTCTTTATATTTTCACTGTGTTTTTGTTTTCATGTTAATTAATTGTGTAACTAAGTGCGTAAGTAGTTAGTGAGTCATATAATGCATTACAAATACATTGTGTTCGGAAAAAACACCAACTCGCATTTTGTTTTATATCTACGTGGAAAATGTTCAGATTTTAGCAAAATTTTCAGGGAATGTGTAGGAGGAAACAAGCATTCCACAGATGATAAAATTAGACATCTTTAGCTACCGATAATGTCATGCTGACGTCATAATTCTTTGTTTACAAATTATGGGTTTTACTGTTGAAGACAGACATTGGTAAAATATTAAAACACACTAATTGGTCACTGTGCTGACTGAACCCAAAAATATGCGAATCCATCACATAATTTTTCATTTTGAACTATTTTCGTGGATCTTATTCGCCTAGTCCGAGATCCTCAACTCTTTCTAATGTTTGCAAGCATTTGGCACATGCGCATTGCGTCACTGTGTGGACGATCGCTTGCCTGCTATCAGTCGAATGGCATGATACTGCTTGTCATGTCAATTTTTTTTTGTTTACACATAATATTTCATCAGTATTCCAATATTCAATTGTCCGTGTATTGTCTAAAACATCGCGCACAAACTTGTGGCTCCACAACCCCTACTGACTCGCAAACATTTTATCAAAGGTTTGTTTTAACGGTAAAACTTACAGTTTACAGTTTACAAACACGGAGATATGACGTCAGCACGATGTCACCGGCAGCAAAAAATATCTAATTTTTTTGTTGGTGGAACACGAGTTTCCTCCTAAACATTCCCTAAAAATTGTGCAAAAATCGGAACATTATCCACACTGATAAAAACAAAAATGTGTGAATGTTTTTTATCTGAACACAGTGTATGTGTCTAACAATAAATAGACCTATGTCCGCAACCTTAATCTCAGCTTCACAGCTTCCACTGGCAAAAACCAGGATCATATTCAACGACTCATTAATCCGCAATTTCCCATAGTTGAACTATTCTCACCCAGCAGTCAGACAGCCTGTCCGTTCCAACTCACAAGAACTAAAGACACTGCGCTCATTTTCGACAACCATCCAGTTCCAGATGTTTTCATTTTAATATATTATCATTTCATTACGCCATATTAACTGCTGCACGAACATTAAATGAGAAAAAACGCACATACGCGAATCAAACTTTGTGACAAAAATCACCTCGCGATTATGTGCTGCCAGCGCTACTGAATAACAAAAAAAACTACCTACATTTGTGAAATAAGTGATACCATATATCCCCCAGTGAAATGCAACAGATTAATATATAATTAATAAATACTACGAATGGAACAACTGCTACTGTTCACTCTAATACAAAGTGTCAACGAATAAAAAAATCCAGACAAAAGCGGCGGAACAAATTGACAACTAAGTAATCTAGGGGCAGGGTGATAAAATGTCCAATTTTATGAAAATAACGTTAATTATTTGTGCAATTTAACATTATTGTGTGACGTAACGCAGCAAATTCTGAATATAAATTCACGAATTACGATGCAAGATTTGACTCACTGAATGTGGTTACACACATCACAAATTACAACATAGTTAGTTATCAATATACGATGAACTGTCTGCATACTATTAATAATGCAAGTGTTTACAGAATTAAAACACAAAAACTCACAATGCACATTAACAGCCGAAATAAAAAAACTACATATATTGCAATGATATAACAACCACAGCACAGACAACAGTGCATTAAAACATCCAGAGTAATAAGTAGGCTATAAAACGAAAAATGTGCAACGCTTTAAATTATTTAAAAACGTTCTCGTACAGAAATCTGCAAGTTTATCCAATTTTTAATTAGCATATTAATTGTTAGTTATTTGTAATCTAGTTTTATTATTTTAGATGTAATCAGCTTCGAGAAAGTTGCATTCGTTAACTTCTATTAAACAAACACGACCATGGCAGACGGACAGATGGACAGACAGAGAGAACAACTGTAGCTGTAGCATAACGTGGCAAAATGACAACGGACGTGCTCCAACATACAATTAACGCAACTGGTTAATTACATATTAATCAACATGACACAATTACATATTAATTAACACAACCATCACGCTGGATAACAACGGTTGTCGCAGAAATGACGTGAAATGCAGATTAAGTCAGTGAGTAAAAAACAACAGCAGTCACGCAGCCGCAGCCGTGCGTCTCATCGTATACACGGTGTACAGGAAAAAAGTGCACTTTTATCTTTAGTGGACAATAATTCATAATTCTGTCGATCGTTTGCATTGCAATTTATTTACGGTCATTGCCGGCATTGCTGCACTGGGTACCAGCTGATGTTCCTTGTTTGAAAGACGAGCAATTTGGCCGTCGAATGGCTGTCATCCTAACTCTCCGCCTATTTGTTTCTCATCAGCAAGACAAACTGCAAGTGTGCCAAATGTACTCGTAAATCATTTCATTAATTATTGCTTGACATATAACGCAAATAAGCAGTTGTTTTTTCTGCACACAGTGTGTATGACAAGATGGACCTAAGAACGCTACTAAACACCGACAAGGATTGATGTGTGTGGGATACGTCAATATAACGGACCGCCAACTGTAACAAACCACAAATTAATACACACTTCACACTGCCAGAATACTAGTATTGCATGCACAGGCCAAATATGCCACGGCCTAGAATCCTTCAAAAAAGAACCAACTGATCTGGAAAATGGCCGTTAAAAAGATGTTCTCTGAATTTGTTTTAAGTGTGATAAATCGACAGTGTTTACCCTATCTTCATTTTAATCTGGGCGTACACATAAATCGCTCGCTTTCAAAGACGACAACGTTACAATCATGCAAACTGCATTAAAGTAGAAATCCAAACTTCCAACAGGTAATTATTGAAATAAACAGAAATACGAAATGGAAGACAAACACTCGGGACACGCACATGCACAAACAACTGTGTGGGTAAAGTAGACATTACGTGTAGTAAAGACATCAGTAGCCACATCTGGAAGACATTATGCAGCAATACGGTCACAATATTTGTCGTTAATAACACAAAATCTACAACAAACAACAAGTCTACCTAGCACAACAAAAGCTGATTCTAGCGAGCCATTATTTGTTAGTTAATCATTTTAAACGTGCAAAAATGATGTCATGAAACTCTGCAGTGGTTCAAACATTTCAGCCACCAACGATCGGTTCACTTATTCACATGTTGATGACAGATTTTGCCTCTACATTAAATTAAAAAATGCTCCATAATACCAAACATGGTAATAAAGTTGTAATAATATTAAACTACCAATAAGACTATTTATATCTTTCTAGTTAATTTTTTGTTCTTTAGTGCTGCAAACAAAAGTAAATGTTGGAAAAACTAGATTCAGCCTATTTAGTAACTTTTGAAAAAGCTACTTGAACACAAATTAATTTTAGTAACTGTTTCTTTCAAATCTTTTCTGAGACTTAGCCACCAGCAAATGATGCAATTCAAATATAATTTTTTTAAAACTCATACCCACATATTACCGGAAAATGGGAGGATTATCCAAATTAGTATATCTGATCAAAATTTAAATAAAATACCTTAACTGACTACATGCAATGTGATAAATCAACCTCACACACTTAAGTGCAGAAGTGTTAAGACACTCGGCATACAACTGTTAAGAGACGTTTACATGCCGGTCAGTCAGAATCACGCCATGCAGTGTAAACGCGACATTACAGTAGTTAACCAATCACCCGAACAGTCCGAGAGGGCTGAGCGGACCATGCAACCGGAACGACGGCAACAGGCTTGCGGACGGCCTGACACCAACCTGGCTTGAGGACGGCTAGACTGCTCGCTGCACCGGCCGCACTAGATGCCATGCATACGCACGCCAGACCGACGTCAGACGACGATGCTGAAGTGATCTGAAGTTCGACGCGTCCATCCTGACCGTAGCTGGCGACGTACTTGTCCTGCGTGTCGACAACCTGAACGTCGTTGATAAACCATCGTACCAGCGGTCGCGGGACTCCGTGTACCACTCCTGTGAATCTAAGAGGCTGCCCCGCGGACACTGTCTGATCGGCCAGAGCCTCAGTGAACGCCGGTAGCTCCGAGATGACGTCGACGGTCAGCTGTGAGGTTGACTGACCGACGTGCACGGCGTATGTGCCGCGGTCACTGACCAGAGACTGGTCAATGAACAGCGTCACCTCGCCGCTTAACTTATCGTGCGACAGTCTGCAGCAAATACCACAACACAACAAAGCCTCATTAATATAATTAGCCTATAACATGTAAATCAAGGCATTTCTTGACGATTAATCTCTCCCCGCAGTCTGTAGTGTTTACCACATTTTATCGACTATGTGTAATCACGTATGCGTGGTGTCGGTGTTCTCTCGGTACTCATGAACCTGATCATTGACGTGCAACGTCCGCCAGAGTGCGCCTAGCAGGCCGCCTCTCCGAGCCATTCACGACGACCTCCGGTATAAGGCAGGGATGTGTCTTGACTCCTGCCCTGTTTTGCCGAGCTACGTTATGGACTACGTTATGGAACGCGTCAGTCGTAAAGTCGGCACCCAAGTTGGCCAGCTCACTTTTACGGATAATGACTATGCTGACGACATCGCTCTGCTTGTTGACACGCAGGAAAGCTTCCGCACTACTCTCACTGCAATGGATGAAGAAGCATCCAAGTTCGGTCTTCAGGTCTCTTGGACCAAAACAAAACTCCAGAATCTCGGTTCACGATCGATGTCATTGCCAATAATAGTGGATGGTAACACTGTTGACTCAGTAAAAGAGTTCACATACTTGGGCAGTATAGAGTCGAGTTTCAGCAACTCCGGACCGGAATATATCCGGCGCATTCGACTTGTGGCTAGCGCAATGAAAAGACTCGACTGTATTTGGAGTCAGAGCAAGCTCAATATTGCCACGAAGCTCAGAATATACTCCACGTGCGTGTTATCCATACTACTCTACGGCTTCGAGACCTGAACTCTCACACAAACTGATTGGAAAAGATTGGATTTCTTCCATCTACGGTGCCAACGACGCACCTGCACATCAGCTGGTATGATTTCATGTCTAACGATGAAGTTTTGTGTTGTTCTGGCCTGTTCGACGTCTCCTACATCGTCAGTATTCAAAGACTGGGTTTCTTTGGTCACGTCGCCAGACTTTGAAGTGATGTACCGGCAAACCAAATTCTTCGAATCTGTAGCAAGACGAGGAATGGTGACCAGCCTTCGCAGGAGTGGAGACGCGCCAGCGGTCAACCACCCACCACCTGGATCCACCAGATCTGCCGTGACACGAGTGTTACAGCGACTAAGACCCTGCAGCTAGCGGAGGACAGACCGTTCTGGCGAACGATCGCAACGGTGGAAGGCTTCGGCTGATCGCTTCGCGTATCACTGTTGATTAATTAGCGTTATTAATAATTATAATTTATAACACATTTATAACCTAATTACACACTTTGAATGCAATTTAATAACACAAAAATGTACGTCAAAAATCATCAAATTAAATGTTTATTCAAATAAGTAAAAGCACAAACTTCTGACAAGAATGTGATGCAACTTACTTAGCCTATGTTAAATTTTAACTGAAAGTCCACTCTAACTTTCGCTAGTGTCAGAAGCATTTCAAAAAAATTTAGGCCAAGTCACGTTTCGGAAAGCTGTATACTGTTCGCAAAAGACATGTGTTACTTCTGAAGGTTTTAACGTCCTTTGACGTTTCTTATTGAAAAATTGTCACAGGTCACCCCTGTCGTTCTTTTTTCAACACTTTTTTTGTTTTGGAAACATCTTCAAACAAAACACAAACAGATAATGATACGGAGGAGCAGACTCGTAATGCGACCTATTGTGATAAACACACTGATGAAAGTCATGAAGAAGAAAAAAAACGAAATAACGACTTACAGGCATCGCGAGTCATTGAGCATGATTCTGTTCCTGGTCCACGTGACCGTGACGTCATGCGGCACGACGCGACAACGCAAACTAAGTGGTTGACCTACTTCGACTGTCAGTGATTGGCTGTCAGTAGTCGCGAACTGGCCATTTTCCTCTACGCTGCCTGTCAGCTCTTGCTCAAACTTTGCCTCCGTGCTTGGCTCCTGCTGCTGCAATAATCAGCATCTTCATCAATTTTAATCTGCGAAAGTAAGTGAAAAATTAGCCCCATACGGGACTGCTGTCGACTTCTCCAGAGCTGTTATGTCAAAAACATGTTACATTCGAATTGGGTAACCACAATACTTTTTGTGGACATATACGAACACAACTTGGTTAGCAGGCAAATGTTTTTCAGGGATTTATTACACGTTCAGCAATAAGTTAAGTGTAACAAAACTACTAAAGTTGTGTTACTTGTACTCCTTATAATACTCACTTCATTGTTTCCAGAAAGTATAAAATAAACCTATAACAAACAAACTTATTTCAAAACTACTATTATCTTAAAATATTAAGATCGACTTACCACAGACTTTTCTTCCAACTGTTCATCAGTTCCTCTGTCAAGCGTAATTTCCGCTTGAAGGTCAGAGCTTGAAACTGCATGAGCAAAAACATATTAACAGTTTTAGTCAACAACATACATACGTTGTGTAACAACAATAAGACGGAAAATAAAAGTACTAAATATCAGTGTACTTTAAGAAAAAACAAAACCAAAACTAACACTACTTGCAACATAATTTTAACGCAACACGAGCAAAAATAAGGTAAGTTCTATTTAAATCAACTAACAAACGACATGTAGCAAATGTAAAAAAACTCAACAAAAAATAAAGTTGCTCAAAAATGTTATTCTTAGAGGACACATAAACTCGATATATTATACAGCTAAAGTTTGTGCTTAACTTCACCAGCAAATAAATGTTTTATCACTTTGTAACTGTTGATATCACTGAACTTTACATATTATTCACAATTTTACGTTAGCCCTGTGACACACTATTAACAGTAACGTGACTAAGCTATCAAAATACGAGACTAAACCATACAAAACTGAAATGTACAAGCTATCTAATCAAACGATGCACAGTTAGTTACAACTTTACAACAGAAAACATGCAATAGCTAAACACAAACACTAAAAAACTAAAAATATATGAACATAGTCAATTTGCATGCATAAAACAGTTTAATAATAAGTAATATTGACAACATGCATCTTTCAAATTTAAATTAATACCATTAATAAGAGGCATACAGTCATCTTTATTACTTATCAATGAATATGTTGAATAATTTCTGAAAACTGACCTCAGTGGCTTGTACTATCTGATGTTATTTTAAATGTAAAACCAAATTATAGAAATGTTTATGACAGTGGCGCATCCAGAAATTTGTAATAAGGGGGGCGGAAAGGTAAGGGATAGGGTCTGGGGAGGGGGCAAGGCCCCAGAAAATTTTAGAAATCTTTAGGCAAAAATAGTGCATTTTCGTGCAAAATTTTCTTTTGTTTTAAGATGCATCCGGTCAATAGGGGGGGGGCGGCCGCCCCGCCCCTTCCTCTTCAATCCGCCACAGGTTTCTGACTCTTTTACTATCATCTAATTATAAAAAAGAATTCTTTAATCTTGTTGCTCCGGTAGGCATTGTTGCTGTTAATAGTCTGCTTACTAAGTTACTTACGTACTTGTACAAGAACTTACCCCGTAATTGCAAAATTAATTAAACATAAATAACTCATGCTGAATAAATACTATAAACAATAGCAGCATTAAATTAAATCACTGTTACAATTTGACAATGTAAAAGTCAGGAGTAATGCCAACTCTGCTGATACTGACCACACTCATTAAATACTAACACAGTTTTGCACTAAATGCTTTGCATGTTTGCGCAATGACTGACCTTGTGTTTATTTTACGTTTGTTACCAAATCTTGGTGAACATAAAGATCAACAAGCATTCAAAGTAATAAGTTTTGTTAAAAAAATAACAAACAAAATCGAACTAAAAAACAGACGCGATGGTGGTTATGATGTTAGTCGACACACACACTGACCATGCACTGTTAGTACGGCGGACACTTCGACCGTCCCGGCAGAACTGTCAGCAGACATCGTATAGACGCCAGCATCAGAAAGTCGAACGTCGACGATCAGTAGACACACCAGACCGTCAACCGTCACCGACGACTGATACCTAAGCCCCTCTAGCGGCCTCCGCTGTATCGCCCTATCAGACTGAGCAGTTAGGCCGGGTTCGCTGTAGTACCAGCGGATAGTGGGCGCAGGCATGCACGGCGTCAAACGACAGTTAAACTCAGCCATCTCACCTTCACGGGCAGCAACGTCTGCTGGCGGCTCCACCACCTGCAGTGATGCCTGACAACAGCAACACAACAGTATTCAGTATTCAAAGCATTAATATGACTACACGATGACATTTTCAATACAGTATTCCGTTTCAGGACACAATTATTATGCTTTCTCGCTAGATGATAATTAAAGTAAACAGAGCCAAGTAATATAAAGTCCTACTCGAGCCGTAAGGACCATAAAGCAACGCTGATCTCCGTTTCCTTAGCTCTCAGCCAGACACCAGTTTTTAATGCCAGACCATGGATACGGAGCTAGTGCATCGCGCGGTGTGCCTGTTTTCGCCCCAGCTGGTAAGTAAAGTAAGTATGTAAAATGTGAATTTATATAGCGCATAACGTTAAATAACCTCTAATGCGCTCGTGGGCACATGATAATGGTACTCATAGGGTTACTCACGGAGGGATGGCCAGGCTGAGTTGACCTAGGTGCCTTACAGAAATGAGTAAACTGTTGTCGGACGGCTTACCTGACGACCCAATTTTATCATTCCGAAGTGGGAGTGAGAACCCAACATGGGTCGCCTGAGTAAAAATTCATAAATATGTAGACTCCTTAGAAATTAATTGACCATTTAACTGCAAAAGACTGACAGCTGAACAATAAAAAACACGTCAGCAAACGCATGCAAACATGCCTGGATCGAACAGCATGCAAACCTCGGTAGAAGAGGACATATGTCGCGATGTATAGCTTTCTGTAAGTTTTGACTCGCGAACAGAATGCTCGCTAGTACCAGCTGATGGTGAATTTTTACTGCTCACATGCGACTGAGTATCAGCCTCGTGTGTGTCGGTGTGCTGAGTGGACGACGGAACAATGTGATCACCAATTATTATTTCCTATTACATTACAATGCATGCCGTAAATTTCGCGTTAAACGTTAAAGCAAAACTTCACTAATACGATTTGTTGAGCAACAAGTCGCACAGTAAGCTGTATGACATTTGTTGTAGGCTTCTAATTTGTGTAAACTTGACGTACAAGTTGTTGCGAATTTGCCGTACGCTTACAGCTTACAGCTTACTGTACGACAAATCCACACAAAGACGAAGTGGAGATTGAGCGAAACCGCATGCACTATGCACAGCAGCGTAAAGGCAGTTACATTAATCAGTATCCAATAAACAGCAGTTAGTCGGAATTCTACAGAAAACCACGGCATGTCACATTACATTGCTATATTGGTCATCATACAAATCATTGATGGAAAGGGTTAACAATTACACGCGGTGTTAATGCATGACATTAGAGCAAAAACATGCACAAGTTACTGCCATGAACGTAAGCAAAAGATGAATTAATGGCTTACAGGTTTGGTTCCCTGGAACCCAAATCTAGATTAAAGAAAGGGCATAATGGGGTTACTGGGAAAGTTCTGTAAATGTAAAGTCTCCCAGTGGGGCCTGGGGCCGAGTTCCAGCCACAAACATAGTGGTCATGAGCCCCCCCCCCAAAAAAAAACAGAAAACACATTTTGTAGGTGCAGATATTTGAAACACCATGTTCCAAAGATTGCATGCAGACAGAAAGCAAAACTAATGCGGTTTGGCATACAGACCTCAGATGTTCTTAATTCCCAGATTTATGGGCCCCCTGGTAAAGGGACAGTCTCCCATCACACCCCATCTACGCCTCTGGCTATTGCGTGACCAGCAGTCGCAGCCTCCCGGCATTAATGACGGCAAAACATTATCGCATGTTTGCCATCTCAGCACGTCACCTCTGCACCTTCAATAGTTGTCTTACAGTCTTATCTCAAGACTCTTCGTTTCTACCACATCCTGGTGTGTAAACTGCCCTCAAATGTTTATACATTTTTGCTCCTACCAAAGACTCTCAAAAAAGTTGTCACGGAGTCACAGTGTCCCATAGTATGATGTTACAACATCATACTATTAGAGCGTTATGGGGTGTAAAAGTCATTATCAGCACAACGTGCAAATAATTAAAATCACAGTAAAACTGTTAGCAAAAATAATAACAAATGGGCGAGATTAAATATGAGCTAAAACAATTTTAAGTTTTTTCTTACCTCTTCTTCTTCCACGATATCTTCCATTGCTTGGCTGAAAAAAAACAATAAACATAAAAATTTTGTGACGCAAATTGTGTATAAAAATACGTTAACAACAACTAACAAAGCACACGATTAAAATGCTTGCAAGTACGACGAACATTTAATAATTAAACACAATAATCTCTCAGTATTCTACATTCTGACGGCTTTCTACAGTTACTATGTGACACATGTGCCAGACACCCGTACGTAATCATCCGTACAGTAATTAATAAGTGTCCAGGGGTTAGACTAGCTATGCTTTGTGAAAATACTGAAACTGCTGTTATGGCGTGATTCCCCATGTTCAATAATGGCGCCAAAGAGTAAAAAAGTGAAAACGGATGCTAACAATTATCTCAAGTTACGAATGTCACAATGCATCCGTTAGTCTCTAAATGCTCAAGATTGGTCAGACAAAACACCTATTATAATAATTAAAATGTCAACGTTTCATGAAAAAAGTAAAACAGGAAAGAATGACTTACGCATCAGCTTCAGCTGCAAGTCACACCAAGCACATGAAACAAACAAACACACACACAAATCAGCAAATATCAGTTCATATTTGCATTTTTTTTGCAAAAGATATAAATTATGTACAGATCAAATGCAGATAAAATTCTAGAGCATTTTTGTAGTTTTTGACATTATTGTGCTTATAGTAGCCTATGTAGTTAAGTTTTTGTTGCCAGACTGATCATATTTGAACATTATTGTGAACGTTTCTTTTTATTTTTTCCTTAGTAGTGTACTATTTATTATGCTGTTAAGATGCTACCAGTGATGGTAAAAAAGATTTTCAATGGCGAATGGGAAACTCTAAAGGTACGATATATCCGTGGCAGTGAACAAGCTCATATAGGTTAAAACATTAAAGTTCAACTTGACCAAAAGTTTGTAATTAAATAAATCTATACCCACCGGATGTTCCAAAAAACAGAACCCCTGTTTTAATTTTGCGATAACTTTTGCAAATGTACACCGATTTTGACCATTTTTTCACTATTGGAACCAGAAATCCATAACACATAAAAATAACATTAAGTTGTACATTTTACCTTGATTATGTAATTACCTTATCTAGCAAAACGCACACATCTCCCAAAATTGACGCTATATGTTTGCTTTATCAACCTCAAAATTAAAAAGTGAACTGTAATAGGCCCTACGTACTAATTAATTAACGCAATGTCTCGGCTCTTCGCATGCAAAATTTCAGCGATCTAGTTTAAAGGAAACAGTTTCAAAATTAAATTGTACTGACATAACCCCACTATTAAACAGCGATCGTATTTCCTTATTCTATCCATGGCCTACGTATTCGTGTGCCATTAAAAGCTTAAAACAAACAACTTTACGTTTACAAAGCATTGCTGTGAATAAGCAAGCAAGTGCGGAATTGTTTACAGTAAACTTTATAACGTTGCACAATGCACATTAAGAAATTTTGCGTCAATTTTGGCAATGGTGAGTATTTTGCTAGGTAGGGTGGTTACATAATTAAGGTGAGGTGTACAACGTAATTTTACCTGCATGCATTATGAATTGCTTGTTGTAACAGTGAAAAATGGTTAAAATCGGTGCAAATTTGCGTAAGTTATCGAAAAATTAAAACAGAAGTCCCATTTTTAGAAACGCCCTGTACAGCTTATTGATGCGATATTCAGTTATCTGTAATAATTTTAGTTAACTTAAGACTCAGCTTGCTCCAGTTACTGTTTCATTGTGATTAATAGAATTACTATACAGTTAGTCAAAAAGCCACAGAGCACGACACTATAATCAGTCGACAGTGAATAATCTGAAAATATGTCAGCCAGTGCGGTCGTCCACCTAGCTGCTAAGTGGACGACCTCATAGTATGTCGGTTAAAATAGCTACACACTACACTACACAATCCTAACCTTAATCTTAGCCACTGACCTTTTGAGATAAAAAACGTCATGCTGATTACTTTGACTTGGAAAACTTTCACACACGATCCTGTTTTCTCTGCGTTTGTTTGTTTTGGTGCTAGAAGCCCGTACGAAACAAACAGACGGACGCGCAAGGCCCGTTATGCGGCCTATCAGATTGATCAAACTCGACATAAAGCTTCAAAGTGAGACCTCGAACTGTGAGAGTTGTCGAGCTGGTGACGCTGCCGAAGCCGTTGACCGCGGTGACGCTGAACTGACCGTGGTCAGTCGGCTGTACGTCATATATGGTCAGTCGTGTCCAGTAGTTGCCGCGGTCAGCTGCATTCTCCACTTGGTGGTGCTTATCACCGCGCACTGCACTCCCGTCCTTAGACCACGATATCTGCACCAACGACAACACGACCAGTCTCCAAACATCTGCCTGGCTAGCACACCGTGTCTCAAAAAATCGTGCAACTTCAGAACTTCACAAAAATGTTCGTTAACTCTAATAATCATTTTGGTGCAAAAGTGGCAAAAAAAGACTACAGTCATGTAAGATGCACTCACTAACCATCTTAACTAACTAGTGCCAACGCACTAACGTGTTTACTTAGACTTTGAAAAAAAGCTCCCAGAAAAAAGTAAAAAAATCAGAAAAGAAGAGAGAGGTGAGACGGAAAAAAATAATTGCCGCTCGTGCTCGATATAGATAGTCAGCACCTAAAAAGACGTGAAACTAAAATAAAATGTGTATACGACTTCACCATCATCAGCAGCAGCAGCATCTGACCTGCGGTTGAACGGGTGACGTGAAGCGACACTCGAAGGTTGCGATGTCGCCCTCAGAAACGGTCTGAGCCTGCAGTCTGTCCACCACTCTTGGCGTCTTTATCTCCGTCAGCGCATCACCCTCTAGCGGAACTGTCAGCAACAATATCACACGCAAGACTAGTGCATCCAAACATCTCTTGGATAATTTAACCCGCCAGTACCCGACTAAGAACAACGCTAAGAAGATTTTTGTGATGCAACATTAGCTATGCGCCTAATGGGCCTATAAAATATATTGATGAATTAATCAATCAATCAAGCTTTATTTCAGACAGAAAAACCACCATAGTAGGCCTACATCTAGGTAAAATAATAAAAAAAATAAAAGCAATAAAACAGTGGTGAAAAAAGCAAAAATAAAACAAACTGCCGGAAAACCGGAAAGAACAACCACAACTAAAATAGTGAAAGTCGTTACTCCTCCGTAAAAGCTTACCCCACACTCAGCATTTGGCTTAAAATTTCGGCTTATCTGGCCTCATATGTGGCCTTCGGACCTTGCATCGTCGTCCCTCAAAAGTCTTCATTACTCACTGCGTTTGTGCACTGCTAACTACGATTACAATTTTATACCAATGACTTCTGACACATAAAAATGGTGCTTTGCACAACCACATCTACGGGTGTTGTTTGTTGACTAAATGACTGGCAGAAGCTTTACAGTGCACGAACGCTACCGATGACGAACAAACAACGACTACAACAAAGATGGCGTGCTAAGATTAACTACAATTTATAACATTGAACGGAATAACAGCAAGCTGCTAATATTATTATTAGTCGAACAAAGTATTAGTGAAATTCATGCAGCACACCTCTAAGGGTCTCGTTTTCACGCACACTGAGGTCGGCTGAAGACGTCGCCGACCCAAAACAGTTGCGCGCCACGACCGTGTATCGTCCCGTGTCCTCGGGGAAAACCTCCCGAATATCCAGACAACAAACGCCGCTACTGCTGTCCTGCACGGCGCGGAATTCCCCGGAAAGTTTGACGGGTTTTCCAGCATGAAACCAAAGAACGTCCGGCTGGGGATTACCCACGATCGTGCATTGAAACTGAACGTTGTCGCCATCTTTGGCACTGACAGACTGCAGAGGCTGGACCACGTCAGGTGCGCGGGGCTCGCAAACTACCTCCGCGTCATCTGAAGATAAAAAACGACCACAGAGTGTGTATATAGTCTTCGTGGACACCAGTCTCAGAGCTACAGCCACCCCACACAGGGGAAAGAAAGCCGCCACATAACCCCAACCAGGCAGACCCGATACTCAATATACATACCCCGAAAAATGGCTAGGCTGAGTGAACCTAGTAATACTTAGAGACATTTTACCCATCCAAGAATAAAAAGTGAAAAAAAAAATTAATCAGTATGCTAGTTAGTTAAACACTTCAAACAACACGCAAAACAAACGCAAACATGCTTGTTAGAAACTCATCCGAAACTCAGGCAAATACGAGACAAACCTATATGCGTGTCACAAATTTTTATGCGGCCGTCTCAAGAGACTGCAACTGGTCTCGTTGGTCCGTCCGTCCGCCCGTTCGTTCCCTACAGGCTCTTAAGTCGAACACAAAAAAGTTTTAAAACCCCAAAATCGGTGTAAATGTTCACAGGACAGGTAAAACAAATGTGCTAATTTTCAACTCAAAAGTTCAGAAATAATAGACAACAAATACCTGCAGATAACCTAAACTTTATACAACTGGCGAATCGCGCGCTCACTGCACACTAGACAGTGTGGTGAGCACGTACGACACACGGCAACTAGCCGGACGGCCGCATACATGTCGGCACTAGGCGAGCCAACATTTTGCTTGTTCAAATTTAATGTTGAACTTTATCACATAAAAGCTACAACGACAGAAAACAACGCCTTACTTGAGTCGACATAAATTTTGAGGTCCATCTGTTTAGCGACTTCGTCTTCAATCATCCTATCATCGGCGTGTTTGTCTCGCAGATACTGAGCAGGCACGTAACCTTCCCGGCTGTCGAAAGACTTTCTCACCAGCCACCAGTCCTCCGCCGTGTCCTCAAGCACTTCCAGAAACTCACCCTCATGCAGTGACATCACGTCTTCCGTCTCAGGCTCGTACGGACATATTGCCACGTAGACAGCGGGCTCCAGGCCGGAGCGAATATCCACCAAATCCGATTCCGCCAGTTTTTCCACGCTGTCGCCGTGGATCAGGGCGGGTGAGTGTCGGTCCGGAGTCCTGGAGCGGAGTGATCCGGCCGGAGACGGTGAAGGAGACAGTGGGACGTAGTCCGGTGTCTGCTGTTTGCGATGGGTTACGGCCACCTCATCGCGCTCAAGAATCTTCTTTGTCTCCTTCATGTCTGTGTCCGTCTTTACTTCGGTCGTCTCCATCACAGAGATGTTGCCCGACTCGCCCAGGTGCATCAGCACAGTTTTGACCTCGGTGACCTTTGTCTCGACCACGATCTCGTCTGTCGTCTCGAGCTCGCGAGATTTCACCGTCGTATCTACTTCCTGCTGTACAGCATCATCTGCATCCCTTGCCAGCATCCGTAGCTGGTCTTCGTAAGCCAGCTGATCCGGTATTATAGCAAGTTCACCATTCTCGTCAACTGTCTCCATTTCGCGTTCTGCCGGCACATTTATCTCTTCCCCTGTCCCAGCAATAGCTTCGCCATGCGAATCCGGAACCTCTCCGGAGTCGACGGTTGCTGGAAATTTTTCCTGCGAATCCTCCACCACGTTTACGAAGTCCACGGTTACCAAAGGCTTCTCAGTTTCCAGATCTTTGACCGCAGCCTCTTTCTGTAGTTGGGACAAATCGCGTGAAATTCTTCGTTTAACGCTCCGATCGGATTTGTGTTCGATCCGATCAAGAGACGGTTCGCTGTGGGTCTGCAAATCAGCAGGAGTTTGCTGCTTCTCTTCCGGTCTTTCGAGCAAGTTGCGTTCCACTACTTGACTGAAGTCGATATCTGGCTCCTCTCCGTCGTCCTTTACAGCAGCATCACAGACTTCCGAGCTAGTCGCATTTGGGTCATTCTCAAACATATCATAGTCATCAGCTCGGTCCGATTCTACAAGGTTTCGCTGCAGCATATCGTCGCTCAAGTCAAAAATTTCGTGATCATGACCATCCAATGTACTTGGCATCGTGTCTCCTTCTCTGTCATTTAAACCAACCAAGTCTGGCTCCTGTCCACTGCCAGAAGAGTCTAACGGTAAACTCCCAGCGTCAAGCGTGTCTGGTTGTGGAACTTCATTCCAGTCTGAATCCGCCGGTTCGTGCGGCGCAGATGAACTGGACTGAGCAGTTCTCAGTGGCTGACACTCGTCTGAGTCCGAGTACAACTTCAGCTCGTCTTCCTGCCACTTTCTGAACTTCTCACTCAATTTCTCCTTCTTCGGTCGCGCCATGGGACTCTCCGCAACTGTTTCTGTGACAGCTTCAGCAGACTCTGCGGCTTGGCGCTCGTCTTTGCTTGTCTCTGGAAACAAACTATCAACATCACCAGTGTCAGTTAGACGATCAGAACTACGACTGGGATCAGGAAGATCTCCAATTCCACCGCTGTCAATCGTGGAGTAGTACGTCGAAGACTTCAACGGTGGCTTCTCGATAGTACGCGTTGCGATGAACTCAAATTTCTGCGTCATCTTAGTCACTTGCGGGTCAGCTTTCGTTTCTAGTCGGCAACACACAGTAAATACGAGTATGTATACGGCAACATGCAACAACATGCAGCAACAACATCAAGGTTAGTCACACAAACGACTTAGTAAAAATATACACGTGCGTAGTTACCAAAAGAAACAAAGTTTCTGCCTTTAATGACTGCAATAATGAGATTTTGTCAATTTACGATTCAAATAAAAATAATTTAGTTAACAGCTGAACAAAAACACCGAACGCGTGGCGGAAATATTCATGCACAATAATTAGACAAAACTTCATGACATGCAGATGATGATAAATTTATGAAAGATGCTGATAATGATCACAACATAAAATTTAGGCGTCAAACCAAACAAATCTGGAGAGTCCATAAAAAGTAAAGCCCTTACCTTAATACATTCGTAACTTAATCAATCGATTTTCAATGTTTTTCACTAGCCAAATCAGTAGCAAACTTGTATTTTACACACAAAAATGCCAAATTTTCAACAGTAACACTACAGTCTATGATGAAATCATTCGTTTTTGCCAAATTAATGCGAAACTGAGTGCCAAATTTAAAGAATAATGCCAAACAGCCAAACAAAAAATACAGCCAAGTTACTTTACAATTCCAAATTTAATGCCAGTTAAATGACAACCCGAAAAATCCACCGGCAAATAAAACAACGCGAAGAAAGTCACGGTTTCCATCACGCTGGTGAATACACGTACCAGTGACGGTGACTGTCTCTGTGACTTCTGAGGTCAATTTCTTTTCGACTGTCACTCCGAGGTTGTCCGAGTCATCGGTCGTATCAGCAGCATTAGCAGCAGCAGCAGCAGCATCGGTTACTGCATCAGCAGGCTGCTCGTCCAGTGGTTTAGCAGTCAACACAGGCTCCGTTTTCTCAGCTTCAAGCTCAGCAGCTGTAACATCCAGTACACAATACAGTTACATATTTTAATATTTTTATTGTATCATTGCATATACTGTGTGCATGCTGTTCTTTTCAAATTTTGTTGGTTTGATTCCTATGAAATAAAACTAGATACCGGTATAGCTCTACAATACTTCCTGAATCGGACACAAGCATGCCTAATGTAGATGCTAATTCACTTTATCTGTTAACTTGCGCCTGATCTCAATCCGTTTCTCAATTATCTCAATCGAACACAAACAGTGCAACTAATTACACAGTAAGTACTCAAATACTAACATAAAAAGGATAATAAAAAGCAAACATTCATTACAGAAAGGCCAATTAAAGAGTGAGTGAGTGAGTGAGTGAGTAGGGTTTAACGTCCCACCCGACATAGTATAGGTCATTTCGGGGACGGCCTTTTCAGGCAGAATGCACACAAACACAATAATGGAACGGTAAATTTAAACTTTGCAATAAACAGAAAGTTTAACCTTTACAGAAACACAAAACACAAAAATGAGCTTAACCTAAAATTGTAAGATCTCCATTATACACGTACTTGTGTAATTAACATGATGGTAGTTCTAATAATCTTCCCTGTTATCCTCCAGAGTGTCATCAATGTGATAACACTGTCTATTGAAGACAAAGAGCGGCTAATTGAAGAGTAATCTATCGCACTTAATAACACTCACTTATAACTTCATAACCTATTTATTTACCGATTTTCACAAATTCCGTGACTGGCACATTCAGTCATAAATTTGCCAAAATCAATAATTGAAGCTAACATTAAAACAATATGTCAAGCAAATCATGACAAAAATTGGAGGCTGCACAATATTATAAGTAAAAAGTTGAAATACTTTGTTAACATTATTCAAGCTGTAACAATAAATTACACTTTGAAAACAATCTAACAATTTCACCCACGTGGTATTCACAATATCCACTGACATTTGCACCAAATTTTATTCATTATACATTAAAACTGTGAAATACGAGCACATGATTATAACACTGGTTACAGGAAATAGTTAGTATTGGGTGCAAAAATGCATGCTGCATATAAATCTACACACGTGCGCAAAAATTCGCTTAATGTATTCATTTTATAGTTCTAATCAGCCATTTTCTTAGTTACTATGGATAGACCAAGTCTTACAAAACTGAACTTGCGACCAGATACAGCAGGATTTTTTGCATATAAAATCATTCATATCACCAAACCTAAAACGCTAGCAACTAATGCTAGCAACCAATCAGATAGCTGAAGATAAATTCCGAAACTGAAAAAACAATTATACTTTAATTATACTACACTATGTATTTATTATACTATAATTATCGATTGACTAAGTATACTTTGTTTACTAATAAAATAAAGCACCTGAGATCATGTAAACAGTAATACGTGCATTTCAACCAAACATTGGAGTTTTAGAACTAAAACGGGCAATAATGATCTTAAACAACAACACTTTAACACTTCATATCTGTCAAAACAGTGTTAACAATCAATGTGTCATGCTGCATTCAGTTTCAACCTTAATTTTGCTTTAGTTAGGGAAATGTTATACGCAAACAAAACGCATCGCTAAGAACGCTGCCAGCATGCAGCTATCATCTTCCACGAATAAAGTAGGATTACTATTAGTAACAAGCAAAGAAATCAGCACGCCGTATGCTGACATGTATGTGACCGTCCTTCTAGAGCCCACTGCACATCAGTGTGCCTGCCCACTGGGCTGTGTCTAGTGTGCTGTGGACGAAAGCCAGCTGGCCGGTTAGCGCGCGATTTACCTGTCATTGGTAAACATTTTTTTGATGAATGCATCATTTTCTAGCGGAAAATCAGACGTTTGATAAAATTGACGTTTAATCTTTGACCCCCTGAACAAAAAATTGGCGCTGTCTTTGCTCCTTTCCTGTAGAACGATTACTACATTTGTGCTTGCTATACGCCTTTTTGTTTTCGACTTAGTAGCTTGTACAGACAGCGAGAAGGACCAACGGACAAACAGAGGGACAGACGGACATGGCCTGTAATGTGGCCTATTAGGACGGCCGCATAATTATACAGTATTATTAGTTCACCAGCACACACACATACAACTTCATACAGTATGAGAGAACGCCCAACATGCCAGAGGTCATCCCATGCATAGATTGCGTCGCACGGTGTACCTTCAACATTGACGCCGCGTTCATCTCGCCTTTCCTCTGTGCTGCTGTACACTGTTGTCAGAATGCTTTCCGTAATCTTCTCTTCAACAGTCACCATCTCTTCTTCTTCTACATACATCTCATATACCTCGGGCTCATCTGTGATTTGTGCAGTTTCCAGATTGACCACCACTTCAGCCACGACTGGTTCAGAAGCTATCACGTCACCATCGCCAACTTCACTGCAAGATTCTTCATAGTTGTTCACAGCCAGCTGCTGCTCCGGGGTACACTGATCAACCTTCGGCAAGGAGCATGTGCGTTCAAACTCGGTCGAGGACATGGTGGTAACTGGTAGCAACGACAAATCTGGCACGGCGCTCGTATCTTCATTGGCAAAACTGGTCAGAGTGACGTCATCTGGTAGATCGGCAAACTCCTCCGCGAGACAGCTTTCCTGGACTGCTGCAACGCACGACTGAGGCAGATCCCTCAGACTGCCAGTCTCTGAAGCCTGATCTTCTACCGTTTTACCATCAACGCTCTCATCATGCAGTTCATCCACGCTGTCGCCCAAGTTGTCTTCCCGAACTTCGCTCATCTGCTCCGAACTGTAGGTCTGTATCTGAACTTTTGTAGTTTCATCCGTCACGAGCTCAGAATCCACGGTCGTGCCTTCAGCTAGTATGTCAGCTTCCACTCCAGTCTGGTCCTCCGCAGCGCCCTCTATCGGCGTCTCGTCGACCATCTCGCTGGTTAAACACTTCTCTTTAGGCGCGAACGATGTTTCGACCAGAGTCGAACCGATCTCTTCAGACTCAGCGACTTGTTCTTCGTCGACTGTAGCAATGTCGACATACTCATCCTGTCCGTTTACTTCAGTTACACCGTCAGAAACTAAATTCTGCAGGGACACCACAATGTTAGACGGCGATAGAAATTCTTCCGCGATCTCGTCGCAAGTTGCGATCATAGTCTCGTGTTCGGACAGATCTTCGGTCGGGTGCTCCGGTTCTGCGGCCGATTCTAAGTGTAACGTGTTGACTGCTTTCAAACCGGACGTTTCAGCAACGACAAATTCCGAAGCTATTTCGTTAGGCGATGCGGTAAATTCCTCAAAGTCCTGAGCCATCTCCTTAACCTGGACTTCTTCGTCGATCACTGTCAGCTCTTGTCCCGATGTGTGCGAGCTTTCCAGACGTTTGGAATCCAAGACAACCGTGTCAGATTCTATCTCGCATGGCGTGTTCACATTTTCCTCCTCGAGTGCCGAAATATCTTCGGTTACACCGCCGAAAACATCAGGAATCAACTGATCGGAAGAACTGGAAACTGGTTGAGACTTACTTTCCAGAGCAACAGTTTCCGACTGGATCTCTACCGGTGTGAGTGTACCTTCCGGTGCCATTTCAAACAGGTCATCAACGTCGTCTGACTCCAGGGACCAGTCTTGCGTCGCAGTATCGCTAGTCACCAACTGTTTCAGTTCTACCAACTCGACAACTTCCGACAGTATCTCGTTGCAGCTGTCCACCTGCTCGGTAGCAGGAATTCCTTCCACGTCATCATTCACGGATTCCGCGGAAGTTTCCAGCAGGTGTTCAGCGCATCCCGTCACGGCTTTTTCTTGCAGCTTCGCACTCTCCAAACAAACCTCGATCTCTGCTGGCTCCGGCACATTTTCTGGGGCCAGTTCCGCAATTTCTGGCATAGCTGTTTCCTCCGAAAAGGTACAAACATCCTCTAAACTACTAGCCTCAGGTCTGCCGCTGCACTCCGCTACTGAAAATTCGTCCGGAACTTCGTTTCCGAGTGCGTTCTCCATTTCTGGTACTGATTCCAACTCTGAAAGGAGTGGTTCCTCGTGGCTGAAAGCAGACTGTTCCAGAATGTTTACAGATATTCTAGCAGCGGACTCTGCTTGTTGGAGATCGACCCTTATTTCCGACATGTCGCTGGAACACGTGCAGAAAGACAGACTCTCGGAATCGGCGTCATCCAGAACTTCAAACTCTTGGCTCTGATGTTGTCCAGGCGTGTTGAACTCACGCACGGTCTTTGTCTGGTCCTGCAGCAAACACGTTGCCACTACATTCATTACTGCATCATCATCATCATTATCAGCATCAGCAGCAGCAACAGCAGCAGCTGTGACGCCAGTATCATCAGTCGGTATCACTGTCAGCTCGATATCTGAAGTCAATGCCGCCGACTTGTCTTTGCAGAAACACACCTTCGAGACGACATCTACCACTTGTTCGTCCGTAAACAAGACATCACCTGAAACAAATCAACAACATAATCAAATCAATTAATCAAATCAACCTACCAGTTTTCATTCGCTCAAAGTAGACGCAGCAAACGTTTACGAAGTGTAAACGTCAAAGCGAGCGGAATTTGGAAGCCAAACAGGTGTGATACTAACAACAATCCACGATCAATGCCAAACAAATTTTTTAGTCTGTCAGTAAATATTTCATTCACGAATGGTTAGTAAGGCTGGCAGATTATGAAACAGTCAACCACTCAACATGCTGTTAAACATAAAACCGTAAACGTAAAGCAATTCCCGAGCCACAAGGGCCACAGGGCAGCGCTGATCTCCGTTTCCTTAGCCCTTAGCTAGACTTAGTGTAACTAACACTGCTAGATACGAGTCTAGCCTACATGTAGTGCATCGCACTGTGTGCTTGTTAAACGTAACCGGGTATTTCAAACTTCTTTCAGCAGCGCTCAATTCTAATACTAGTTCATCTCGAGTTGATGCAGCATACTTTAGCAATAATTCATCGCTTTTTCACCATTTCCAAACAACAGAAGCAAATAGTTATTAATTACTAGTGAAAGATGTACAATGGAAAACTGGTTTTGGGGCCTGTGCATCTGCATTATGTTCCTCAAAATAGCATTAATTGTTACAAACGAAATTTTATACCAATAAAATTTCGTGCACAACAACTTTAATGCCAATGTTTTGCAAAGTTGAAAAGCATATTTTCATGTTACTGTTCATTATTACAATAGCTAAGTTACTGCTTTCATTTCATAATCACGTTCATCAGAGTATTTGAATAAATCATGCAACATTCTAAGCACGATAATAACACTAGCCACGAAACAATGCAATAAAATTCCACTCACCATCCCATCATGCAACAGATTCTCGGAGACTTAGACATCACTCACATGCTTGGCAAACTGCACGTCACTTTGTCAGTAAAAACGAATGGCATTTATTTCACGCACAGTTAGTAATTCAGAGAAAACCAGTCGACCAACAAGTTAGAAGTAGAACACCAAAACAGTAACTATTAGTCACAAGTCAGTTATCAGAAAATTCTACAAGCAATATGCGCTCAAATTAAAAAAAAATGGTGAAAATTATTCAACACAAAACTCTGAGAACTATCTGCAACTAGTACACTACAAGATACTGAGAAACACATTGTAATGACTAAACACAGACAAATGAATACAAACAATAGCATCAGGCATACTTATACAGTAATAAATTAATCAAAACAGCAACAAAAAATAATAGTCACAACAATAATTATTTATAAATTAATTTTAGCATAATTTTGTTTAAAGACACAGAAGTGTAATTAGGCCTAGTTGGCAAAAGTTATTCGAGACTAATACATTTACTAACAAAAATATCAGAAGCAAATAGTTATTAATTACTAGTGAAAAGTGACAGCAAGATTTACAACAGATGTACAAGATGTTCAATTAACTGCACACTGCTCTCAGACTATGGATTAGATGTAGACTATTAAGTTCATCAATTTCATTAATAAATCAGCAACAGAAACAGAAATACATTTTACAACCACTGCTAAAGTACAAGTAGGCCTACCACTACCAATTTCCTACTTGTAATTCTTTCATTTTTTTTTAAACAGTTTACTTTTCTACAATTACAAAGTTGTCCAAGAATCCAATACTATCTGACCTGTCAAGTAAGTCAATTACTTGTCACAAGTTGTCAGGTCAAGTAGTGTTGGATTCCTGGACAACTGTTCACCCAACCAGTAGCAGCAAAGCACAAAAGATGAGGGCGCGAAAAGTACAGCAAAAGCAGAATAATTCAGTCACAAAGAATACGTAAGCTTACTTAGTTCAACGGCGTCATAAGGCATGAGAATGCTAGGCTGCTGAGTGTCGGTTTCTACAACAGATGGCGCCACTGTCGCATCTTTACTCTGCACCGTCTTTAAAACCGCTTCTTCCACTATTTCATCTAACAAATACACATAATTCATCCACTGCTGTAACAAATGCGTATAAACAACTATACTGAATATTTGAGCAAAACCAAATCACAATACCGGTAATAAAAGATCAGTAATAAAAATTGTAATTTGATAAAGTCATAGAGCTTATCAACCTACAAGTTTATTATAAGAAAACAGAATCACAACATTCTCATGCACAAGATACACTGCTGCATTTTTTTCATCAAAAACGTCACAATACATTGATAAATTTACTGTAGGCCTATGCTATAACTGTTTTCAAAGGCAAACTGGAATTAGCAAGTAAAGTGACATCAACGAATCCGGCCCAAAAGTGTTGTAAGCTAAAAACTACAAAAAACAGAAAGACATACACACTGCGTTCAGAAAAACACCCACGAACGTTTTGTTTTATATCTCTGTGAAAAATGTTCAAATTTCTACAAAATTTTCAGAAAGTGTTTAGAAGTAAATAAATATTCCATCAGTTAAAAAGTTAAATATTCTTTGCTACCGATGACGTCATGCTAACGTCATATTTCCATGTGTGTAAACTATGGGTTTTACCATAAAAGACAAACCTATGATAAAATGCTCATGAGTCAGCAAAAGTTTTGAAGCAGCAAGTTTCTGCAAAATATTTCCAGACAATACATAGACAATTGAATATTGATGGAATAAAATGTTTAAATACAAAAATTGAAATGACCGGCAGTTTCAAGCCGTTCGACTGATAGCGGACAAGTGGTCATCCATGCAGTGACGCAGTGCGCGTACACTTGCCAGCATCAACAAAGTTGAGGAACTCGCACTCAGCCAAAAGATAAACCACGAAAACAGGTCACAATAGAAAACTGTGTGATAAATTAGCATACTTTTTGGGTTCAGTGAGCACAATGACCAATTGGTGTGTTTAACATTTCACCAATGCCTGTCTTCAATGGTAAAACAGATGATTTACAAACACGAAAATATGACGTCAGCATGACATCACCCGTAGCAAAGAATATCTAACTTTTTCACATGTGAAACGCCTGTTTCCTCCTAAACAAACCTGAAAATTTTGCGAAAATCTGAACATTTTCTACAGAGATATCGAAGAAAATGTGAGTGGGTGTTTTTTTCTGAACACAGTGTATTACTAATAGTTAGTTCAACTGCAACGTAACAATTACACTAACATGCTGTAAAACACCATTCCAACGCATTCATCTAATAAACAATATACAACATATAACTAAGACTAATTCTGTGGACTAAATGCAATAATATGCCAGCGAATTAACAACGAATGCTGCAAAATAAACACCATTCTAACTGATTTATGAGTTTAACAACAGACAACGCACTAACGCCACTGACGAATCGAAACATAGGAAAAATGCATCTTATTTGCCCAAATTTGAAAAAGTCTTCTCTTACCTTATATGAGACTAAATGCTTGTACATGTACACAGAGACAGAAATAAACAAAACTGAAGTCACTTAGTACACTCTGAAAAATAAACCGAAATGAAATAGAAATGACCAGTAACATACTGCAGCTCAGCTCAGCTCAGTTTACTTCAGTTTAGTACAGTTCGTTTGCGTAGTACACTCCTTAGATGCAACAGAACTAAACTCTGATTTCAGTTAGTTCGTTTCTGTCATTCTGTATACGTTTGTAGGCAAATGTGAAATGACCGTTACGTGTTACAACGTTTCAATTTGCCTGAGAATGTAATTAACACAGGCCCAGAGCTTGGAGCTTATATTATGGAAATTCAGGGAGCTCACATTTTAAAGCAACGTTTCAATTTTCCCGACCTCAAACAGTGAAACTTCATGCTGAGACTGGATTTAAACGTCAGTAGCGTTGAAAGCATGCAGCTGATAGGATACGCAGACATGTTTATAACTGGCTCTGCACAAGTTTAACGAACGCCACACAATGAAAAAGGTTCGGTCAAACCTAAAGAAACCCAAGTACAGGATAGTTGTGCTGCAGTGGCACAGTGAAAAATCTGGAAATTAAGAGGCCAAACAGCGACTGACCATATTTAGTTATTTACTACTACGACCTCTTGAACATATAGTTTACATGGGAAGTCAAGTAGTCTTCAGCAGGTTCAACAAAAACTTCTCAAAAGCGTGTACAAAGTGACAGAAATAAACTGAATTTTAAAAAAAAACAAAGAAAACTGATAGTTGCGAGTTCATTTCAGTTCATTTCTGACGTTTTGTACACATCTTTACGTCTACAATTGCTAAAACATTCAATGTTAAGCATGCCACTTATAACGCAGACAAGTTCTGTCAGTAACGTCAAATTACATCACAAATATGAGTCAGCAAACTGTGCGGTGATAAAACTGTAACAAATACACGTTTTAAACTGCTAAACACGCTGACCAAATTCTGGTTAGAAGCATGCAACTGTGTTAACTCATATGAGAAAGTTTTTAGCAGATAAAAGACTCACAGATGTTAATAAATTTAAATTCATTAGCTTCACATTACTAAGTAAACCTTACACGTTTTATTACCACACATCAAAAAGTCCAGAGCGCCTCACTATTTGATGGATGCCCAAACTAAGTTTAATTCTTCGTCCCAAAGAAATGTTTAATTGCATCACTTTTGGCCTAAATCTGAGATAAGAAATGTTTGCGAATTTGGCTGCTATGCTCCAAAAACTTTTTCAGATGTGCGGGCTTATGATAGAATGCATTATAAAAAACCCAAATACGCAAGACAGCAAAATGGGTAGCAACATGAATCTGAAAAAAAAATTACATAATACCGGCAATGCAATCTAATCAGTTTTAACATGATTTTAATAACAAGAATTTTTTTCGCAATAACTACGTGTTACACAATACGTGTTATATAATACGCAACAGTTAGGCGCACCATGCAGCAATGCAAACAGAATACAGACGTTAATCAACGACAAACCAACTCGACTCGGGAGTCACAAACACTGCCACTAGACAGAATCAGACGAAAACAAAGATTAGCTATACAGTTGACAAGAAGTTGCTGGACGGTGGAAGCGACGCCCAACTCATTGCGAGCCTCACACGAATACTCGCCCTCATCATCACCAGTCACTTGAGCGATGGACAGACTGTACTGGCTGCCGACATGATCTATCTGCATGCTTGAGCTAGACATCAGCTGTTTCCCGTCCTTTCAAAAAACATAACAGCGTCATAAACGTCAAGTGCTTCTACAGTGAGAAAGCTCACAGGGTGGCGCCAATCTGCATTTCCTGAGCCTTCAGCCAGACATCAGTTTACACTGCAAGACCACAGATGCAGGGCTAGTGCATCGCGTGGTATGCCTATTTATGCCCAATTTTCACTGGTGCTCATGCGACTACCCACGGAGGGATGGCCAGGCTGAGTTGATCTGGGTGGCTGGTTACATACTGGGATGGTTCACTCGCCTGCATGCCAACTGTCGCCCATCCGACTACTAATCGGGCTGCATGGCTTTGATTAACTTCGTTGATACCAAAGACGTTACCAACCACGCCAAACCCCCACCATAGTATGACAAGATGGTATTTACAGTCTCACGAGATGATTACAAATAAAAATCACCAGTCGTCAGTCACTTAGGCTAGCATCTTTATGCAACTGCTGCACTGGGCAATGCAAACTGGTTATTGTTTACAACAAAAAAAATGGAAACACTTTCCGCTTTCCGTACAGTCATGGACAAATGTTTCATATAAAAAACTATACTTGTTGAGATTTTGCATATCTAAGGCAAAATTAAAACTTTTATAATCAAAAAGCACACACGTTTTTTTATGAATCGTACAGTTTACACCTGTAACCCGTTTGGTATGATGTGTACCCATGTGCACATTTTGTGGCGTATTTTTAGTATTTAAACAAAAACGGACAACATTTCTGACCTGGTACCACGTGACGTCAGGTGCTGGTGTGCCAATGACGTCACACGACATGGTAACTGGCTGGCCAATCAGCACTTCCTGGGTGACAAGCTCGGTGGTGAACTTTGGCGCCACTCCTTCGCTCACTACTCTCTCGTCTGCTACAACAACAACAAAATTTCTTACAATCTGTATATCAGTGAAACGTTCATTTTTTAGTTGTTGCTGCTACTGATGACGATACGCGATACTGATATGACGACACAGTAATTTACTAATTTATGACGCCACAAAAATTTTAATGTAAACGATTCGCAACGTCAACACAAAGAGCCTCGAGTCGTTCACTGTCATTAATACTGGACAGCAGAGCTATGATTAAATTTCTGATTCTGAAACAGCTAATGAACTAGTTACTGGCAGTCAGACTGACATGCATACAGAATGATAGTCTAATTAAATGAGGCCACAGTCACAAACAGCTTGCTAAGTGATCATAAACTCGTGGACTGGACTGCACTACCAGATTCAAGATAAAATGTTTAAAATGCACCTTTCTGCTGCAGTAGAACGTCATCCACAGTTTCCGCAGCCAGCACCTGATGCTCAGTCGCTGCTCCCGGAGATGCCGGCTCTGAATCTGATGGAGCTAAAACAATTACAGTAACTCAAATTTAGGCTAACAAGGAAATTATCGTCAAATGTGGTGCAGCTAAAAAACATGCTCTTTAAACATTATCATCACGATGCGCGAACAATTGCTTACACTAAACGCATTTTCTGAACTCTAAATTCACCCGCAATGCATTAGCAGTCGCGAGTTCCACCTTAAAGAGTTTATATAAAAAAGCCAAAAAAATAGAAAAAAGAAGAAAAGAAAGCAAAAAAGAAAGCAAATAAAAAAGCAAACATGATAGAAAGGGGAAAAAGAGAAACAGAAAGAAGAATTTACACGTGGAGAAAAAACTAGTAAACCTATGATTAGAAATAGAAATCTGTGTTAATTCAACGTCTGCAGAACTGTAAATATTTCAATCAACTCACGAAGAACAGTGAGGTATGATGAGGTGATGCAGCTGCCTGCCTCGTTGATCGCTCTGACCGTGTATTCACCCTCATCATCCGGCATCACATCAACTATCACCAGTCGACACAGACCGGCATGGTAGGACACCGTCACCTCGGGCGGCATGCTTCGAATCTCTACGCCATTTACGAACCACATCACCTCCGGCACAGGGTTGCCCGTCACACGACACTCCAAGATAGCACCTGCACCACACATCAACCAATAACCAATCTACATCGCCACTTATTTCCTGCAAATGTTTTACACTGATATTTTGTATTTGCTAAGATTATACTAAAATAGGCGTTCAATATTCACTAGAATTTTTTAAAATTTTAGTGCCATGATGGATAAGAAAAAAGTTATACAACAGTGACCTGCTCCGTCGAATGCCGTGACGTCGGCCAGCGGTAGCTCGAACACGGGCGCCATGAGCAAACTGCCAGTGAGCATTAACTGTCCACCATCTTCTGTAGCATCAGCAGCAGCAGCAGCAGCACTGTGCGCGTCCACGTCAGAAGCATCGAAGAAAACATCGTCCTCGGACGACTGAGAGTGACGCATTTCCACAGACTCTGCCGTGGGTTTCACATCCTCTTGCTGCTCCACCAACTCAACTACTTGCAGATCCTGTGGACTTAAAATATCCGGCGCAATCAGCTCCTCGGAGTGAATCACTTCCGTTGCCACCGACACCGTGGCGCCGTCAACCTCGAGCAGCTGTTCTGATGGTGCTTCAGTTCCAGCAGATAAAGCGGTTCTGATATTTTCGATTTCAACCACGGTGGCAGGAGATTCCAACGTTATTTGGCTTGCGACAACTTTCTCATGGAGCGAACCGGAGAAACTGAAGAGGTCTGGAAACTCATCCGCAAACGCCGACTCACCACAAGAATCAGTGTTTCTCACCTTTGCCACCATATCCAGTGGCTCAACCACACCGAGTGGTGGAGTAGGCGTTACCGGCCGCTCGACAACCATTTCCAGCTTGTGTGACTCTGGTGGGGACTTGACAGCCTCGAGTGTTGTTCTCTCAGTGCTTTGCTCGACCGTAGATTTTACAGGCGTAACCGGTGCAGCGGTCACATCGATGGAAATAAAGCTGGTTTCCCGTGTATCAGTTTTCTCTGCAACTTTTTCCGCTTTTGGTATTTGTTCCGCCACCTTTGGTTGTTGCCTCTGTGCCTGAAAAGCCAACTTCTTTGCCAATTCATGTTGCTCCTGAATTTCAGACAACCTCCTGAGCTCCTGTTTCCGTATGCTTTCCTGTTCTTTCACCAGTTCCTGCTGGCGGACGAAGTCCTCTATCCGTTCTCGCTCAATCTGCTGCCGACGCTCCGCCGTGAACTGTTGCAGCGCTTTCTGCTGTTTCGCCAGTTCCTCCTTGATCTTCCGTTCCTGTTGCTCCACCATCTCTAGTTCTTTGGCGATCTCGTCTCTTCGAGATCGTTCCCTCGGTCTTAGATGGACCGTCTCCTGCTGTCGTTTACCGATGGTTGAATCCTTCTTGGAGGTGCGGACAACAGAAAGCGTCTCTGAATCTGTCTCTTCCCAGTGTTTGGTGTGCGGTCGTTGTCGTCTGCGTACCGCCGCCGGCTTACGATGCTGCCAAGTCACATCTACCATGGTGATGGACTCTTCACTCTCGCTCTGTCTGGACAGTGGCCGCTGTAGCGTCGACGGAGTAGAAGTCACCGACAACGATCTTTCCATAGCACCTCCAGGTCTCATGAGCAACTGATCCAGCTCCTGGGAAACTCTCCCCTCACTGGCCGCGCTGGCGGACCGTCGCCGATCCACGGTCGCGTCCGGAACCAACAGCAACTTCTTCGAGAACGCCTGGTACATCTCAGCACCAGTTGGCTGCTCCGGTTTCGGAGAAGATATCTCCAGCATCACGTTGGTCCTGTGAGTCACGTTGTCAGACACACGGCGTGGGTAGAAGGACCGGGACACAGTGTGCTGATGGCTGGTCTTCTGCTGGTCGTAGGCTGCTTTGTGCTCGGCCTCGACCTCGTGCCGCAGTCGCGCCATGCCCTCGAAGAACTGCTGCGTCTTGCTGCGGAACTCGGCGTCGTCGACAGAACACAGAGATCTGACTGATTCGCTCTGTGACAGCGTCGCCTCCTCACTGTCTGCCACGTACTCGTACGCTGCACACACACAGACAGACAGAAAGCTCTATTTGTCTATCAGTTCATCAATCGATCAAGTTAATTTTAAAATACGGCAGCCCATAAGTGCTAGAATGAAGCTAGTTGCAGTAACTTGTTTACAACATGTCGAAGGCTGCACACAAAAACAGCTGAATTGTATGAATCACTGCCAAACTCTGACTTGCCCTCCATAAAAGTTATCAAAATTCGTTCACAAATCAAAACCTGATAAAATTCTTTGCAAAGTGTCAGTTTACATGTGGTCTTCTAGTCGTAAAGTAATTCCAAAAACCAAAGTGCACAGAAAATTTGGGTCACCGCCAAAATCTAATCACTGTTCTCTCTGCACAAAATTCCATCAATAATCATTCATAACACTTTGAGTGATTCAGCGAGAAACAAACAAAACGAACAAACAAAACAGAAGGACGGACCCGGTTACGTAACTTTGACAGTCAAATAATTACAAATAAATTTTAAATAATGAAATATAAACTACGACCAACTTACCTTCTACGGTGAGTCGAGCGCAGACTGACGCCATGCCATAGACGTTGTTAGCGATGCACTCATAGAAGCCGGCGTCCTGTGGAAACACTTCCAGAATCTCCAGTCCGACGCTACCAGTCTGCTTGTTGTAGGTCAGGTGAAAGTCCGGGTTCTCTTTGACCGGTCTGCCGTCGTGCAGCCAGGAAACTTCGGGCTTCGGCGATCCGGCGACAAGAGCACAGAACCGTGCCTTCTCACCGTCCATTACTTTGACAGGTTCCACTGCCGTGACGAAGTACGGAGGACACCCGTCTTCGGTGTCCGCAGACGTCCTCTGTAGTAACAGTGAAGTACTTGTAAGCGCCTTATCAAGTCTGGTACTCTGCAGTCTGCTGGACTCAGTCAACCACTTTGATGTTTGTGATGGTTTGGACTGTCTCGAGTCAAAATCCAACATCGAGATGCATTTTGATGACATGGTCACCGGAGTTTTGACGGGTCCAACACTAAAACAATAAATAAAAAAATTGAAATCGTTTAATTAAATGACAATACAAATGATTTTTGTAACAATAACCATTACACACAGCACATGCACAGAATGGCTGTCTTTAAAACTGATAATAGCCGTAACTAAAACCATGATAGGTAACTAACATACCATTAAATCACGCTCACTCAATCAAGAGATCTCATCATATTCTGCAAATAATTCAGTAGCTTATATCGGTCTAAGCTAGATATTCACGTGAAAGAATAAATGAACGCACGAGCTTCGATCCTCTTGAGTCATCAAAGCAAGTTACCAGACCATTTCCTTGCCCACCCTTTTTCCTCTTTTGCTCGCCCATTTCTCTATCGTGCACACAGAAAGAGAATACGAACTGTGGTCGCTGGAACTCAAACTCGAGCGCTGAGCGATGGCGTGTTCCAAGTTCCATGACGACCGTCTCTGAGAAGCGACGAGGTTGAGCGGGCAGTGGCACAGTCAGCTGCATCTGACGAGTCGGTGCTGGACTGGTCACTCTCTGTGGTGGTGACGGCGGCGTTACTTCGACGTCCAGCTTCACCGCTTGGGGCAGAGAAGATCTTCGAACAAACAACTCAGACTTCTCGAGGTTCGACGGCGACTGAAGGCCACTGAGTGCCACTGGTAGGCGATGGCTGTCGTCTATGGTGAAGGTCTCCGAGAACTTTCGACCCATTCCAGGTACGTCGGTCAACACCGGCTTTAACTGCACGCTCCCCACGTCGCCTGTCAACAATTTAAACACATCACATTGTTTTCTACATGGCAGTACTTAGTTCACTTTTTTCATCAGATTTTCGTTAAAATAGCATTAATTCCTTTAGTTTGTGTGTTAAATTGGACTGGCAACTTGTCTACCAGTTTTCCAGTATAAATCATTCGTCATCATCATACGGCTACTTTTAAATGCAGCAACTATCATGCTAGAGTTCACATAATTCAGACAAGCACTCGCCTAACGGATAAAAAAGCTAAATTTGCTTTTGTCTCGGTGACTAGCCTACTAGACCTATTTAATACTTACGTAAGCAAATGATAACCGTAATATTTTATAGTCACTAAGTTGTTATAGCACAAGACACTTTTCAATTCTAGTAAGGTTATATTTTTAGTCGTGAATCGCTAGCCATTGTGTAAGCGGTTATTTCCTGGACGGTTCGTCAGCTGATTGATTTTCTACTAAAAATTCAGGCACTGTTTAAAAAACTGCTTTTCAAACTGCAAGTACCGAATCAAGAACTAAGACTGCACTCGTTTTGTGACTGTTGCAGCAACTTTTTTGTGACTGCATGCTTTTTCTGCCATCAACAACGTCAAAATACTGAAGTAAAAACATACATGTATGGAATACATACACTGCACAGTAAGCCGGCAATGTGTAACAGCAGAGCCGTAGTCGTTCTCCGCCTTGCAGACGAACTCTCCGTCGTCTTCCGGAAACACTTCCTTGATCCACAGCAGACTTTCACCTCTCACCAAGTCACTGCGTATCACAAAATCTTCCTCGTCCTCTATGATCTTTTGGTTGAAGAACCAGCGCAGCTTGGGTGTCGGGTTGCCATGGAAGCGAACCCGCAGCGTGGCAGCTTCACCATCTCTGACTTTCTGGTTTACCAGAGGCACGATGAACCGCGGCGGCTCGAACAGCCGAGAACTGGCGGCGGTGAAAGATGTTGTAGAACTTTCGGCAGGTGCTTTCACGTGAGAAACTTTCGACGGCGGTTGAGCAAACGACGGAATTTTGCTGTTAGCCGCTGAGTAGGATTCGGTGCTGAATGTCTGAAAACTAGTCGTTGCTGCAGCTGCTGAGCTGGTTGGCTGTAAGCTACTGTTAGCCAACTTTGCCTGCGTCAGTTGAACCCGCTCGACTGTCTGTTTATCATAAGCGCCGCTCCAGTCCGACACTTTCCACGCCACGTTCCGCCGGTGAAGTTCGCCGGACTTGCCTCTGTATCCGAGCAGGTCGTTGTCTGACGCCCGCCGAAGCACCGTTCGGTAACTGGCCACCTTGCGCGACTGTCCGGGTATCTTCTTCGTGTGGTACAGAATGTCTCGTGGCATCAGCGTTAAACTGTCGGCGTGTGGGTGTCCGTTGACAGCCGCCGGCAAACTGTCGTCAGAACTGATCACCACAGACGGCGGCGGTTTTGGCTGCCAACCCTTCGAAGCCGTGGGACTGAGAACGTTAGTTCTACTGGTGGCATCGCGCTGAACAGAAGTGGCGTTGATGACAAGCGGTGGTTGTACAACTGGACTAACTGGCCTGAAAGTGGCTGCGTCTCTTGTAGGACTAAGAACATTGGCGGCAGAACTCGCTTTGATTACAAGCGGTTGTACCGCAGGACTACGGGGCTTGGAACTGGCTGCGTCTCCCGTAGAACTGAGAACACCGGTAGCGCTCGCACCACGTTGAACAGAACTTGTACTGATCACAAGCGGCTGTACGAGGGGTTTGATGGACGCGGCTGCTTGTTCTGCTGACAGTATCCGCAGCAGACACTGGGTAACAACCTGCCCGGCGGCATTCGTAGCCACGCAGCGAAATTCGCCCTCGTCATCAGCCAAACAGTCGAGAATGACCAGATAGACGTGTCCAGTCTGACGGTCGTAGGTAAAGACGTACTCGTCGTTGCTGGCAATGTTCTTGTCGTTGTGGTACCAGGTGATGTTCGGCATTGGATGCCCACGAACCACGCAGAACAACATCACCTCCTGACCGTCGACAACCTCAACGTCCTCCAGCCGCTTCACGAACTCAGGAACACTAGTACCTGGCAACGTTACAACAGGACAGACCGTTACCGATGCAATTCAACTCAAAATCAAGCTCTCGTGCTGCTTTTAAACGTAACATAAAAATGCGTGCACAGGAATCAGCATTAACTGAACGAAATTGAACTAAACTAGCTTAGTGACGATTCGTTTGCTTTGTGCAGTCCGAGCAACGCAGCTGAACAAAGATTTCATTTCATTTTAGTTCAGTTTATTTTCGCCGTTTTGTACATACCTCACTGCAATTCAGTTTTGAAAACGCATGCATTTATGACGCTTTCAAACGTAACCTAAAAGTACAACTTGTAACAGTGAGCATTAACAGCACCAACAAGGATAACTGATACAATGTCACTATACAAACGCGGTTTACTGGTATGTAAAGTTATTATTATTGTCATTACGGCCTATAGTTGTACTGTACATTTATTACACTGGAAAACGCAATCAATCTTACTAAGATGAAAAAATAGTCTATACAGCAGGTGTGTTTTTTTAGATCCATCAATACTACGCAGCATTCGTGGTTAATAAATATATACAAAATTTATTTACGCAACTAAACAGAAACGACAAAATAGTTAATTCATATCATTCAGCATACAAAATACAACTTACGTTAGTCTGACGTTTCATCGGTGGCCAGTCAACATGCAGCAAACCCTCACGACATACAGAGCCACAAAGTGAACGCAGGCACAACTCATAGTACAAACTATCAACTTTTAGTAGCATCGCAAAAACGCATTCCCAATCAATAAACACTCTCATTTGATATAACTAAGTTATATTACATTACAAAGTTACATTAGCACGGTAACGTTTTGGCAAGCGCAGTTAAAAACACACATGCAGAGACGAACACAAATTCAGATATTTCTGAATAAGCGTTTAGCTTAAAACAGTGACTATTAGCCTATACAAATTTATAGCATTGCAGCCTTTTATAAACAAAATAATAAACAAAGGCTGCAATTTGACAAATTTATACACCTTACAAAGTCAGACAGTTCTCTTATACGTTGTGCCAATGAAAGCTTGACCTGATTTAAAGAAGAGTAGCTGTCTTAATTGTTGTGCTAGAAATAAAATTTTAAAAAACCATCCAAAAATGCTTTTATTATGAAATAAGAAAACGAAATGTTTCGTAAATATTCGGTGGAAAGATGATTGCACTCATGAAAAATGCATAACTGCTAACGTTGCACAGTTGACGTTATTTTATGGAAACACTCTGACTACTCTGACTACACTTCTCCAAATTAGTCAGGTTTTTACTGGCAAAAAAACACAAAAATTACAATATTTAAATATTATGTCAGATAAAAACGCAGAAGCAGCAGCGTATCTTGCGCATTTAACATTACTATTATTACGAAGCAAAATTCACGTTCATTGTTAGTATTGAGTATCACATCACAGAATCATGTCAAACGATTAGTCTAATACAAGTTAACAACATCACAAAATGCATTTCTCAGTTTCTCTCACAATACACGGTAGGTAATGCACATATAGTGAATGTTTTATCAAGTGTTGTAGAGAGCCTAAAATCCTTTAAGCTTTTTGCAAAATTTCAGATTCCTTCACTGTAAGTATTATGTAATGTTTTCTTAGTAACGACTCTTTATTTACGAAAAAAAATTATTAATTAATTCTTGACAATGTCATGTTCTGTGTCTATGAACGAAATAAATGATGACGATGATGATCTTTACAATTTTTATATGATTGATAGTCAATTTCTAAAGTTTTAGTTTCGTAACTGTTATGTAACTGATTTGCTAATTTCTACAGGTGTACTGTATTTTATTATTCACTCCGCCACAACATGCTTTTAACAACGCACACAGTGACAGCTAATTTAGCGCAAATGGTTAGTAGTTAAGTTAGTAGTCAGTAGTGTAATAGACTTTCAGTTGAGAGTTGACAGAGTAAATTACGTGTATCGTCGGCAGGTGGCGCCTGTTTCTTCATTGCCTTGTCAATCTCTGACTCAACTGATTCTGGCTTGACTACTTCTGCCCCAGTTGCAACCGCTAAAACCACACAAATTACATTTGGTGAATTTCTGCAAATATTACACCACAGCTTTCAAAATTTCAAGCTTATTCCATAAAAAAATTTAGCACATGTCCTCCTTAAGATTTACTTAAATTATCTTTTGTTTTTACAACTAAATCAGTACTTCTTAAATTTCACAGTTTCAGTTCAGTTCGATTTAGAACAGTTTTAATTCTATTTACGACTGCTGACATAAATTAAACTAGCAGTGTATCTGCCAGTTTTCCAGTGCAAACCATCTTTTGTATTATACTGAGTTCAAACGTTTAAGCAGTATCACAAAATGTTCTCATTAGCTGGAATGTGTATTGTTTTTATAGCTAAAAATTATGATAATTTCACTGTTGCATGGGGCTTTATTTCGTAATCTACTTCGTCCTCCCTCTTATCTCTCACCACTGTGTCTGCGATGTAATACCGACTATAATCTAACAGCAGTTGAATGTGATGGGTGAAACGTTGTCTATTTATAACACATAGTAAGTTTTATCACCGTTTAAAGTTAATTAATTACACCTCGTTGCAATCTTTCACATAACACAATCTTCACTATGACAAAACGTATACTTATTATGTGAAATGAAATGTTACAACATAAACCCATCATAATCTGGAGGCTGACTTACACGCAGTGGTATGGCGGAGACCAGCTCGCAGATCCTCGCGTGGGGCGACTGTGAGCGTAGTGGAGCAGTCGACCTCACCGAGTGGGTTTTTACCAACAACTCGCACCAAGCCGCTGTCATATGTACGAGTCTTTCGCATCTCAAGCGTGTTCATCAGACCGTCGTAACTCAACGCATGCCGCGCACTCTGTCAGCCAGACACGTTCAACGCACCGTGCTAACTACACAGATTTCTCTTTACAAATCAACTAAAAAAGTAATCATCTGAAGAAAAAAACGCTGCCTTGCCCAGTTTCCGTCTCTTGCTTGTTGTATGTTTTCTGATTTGTTTTTTTGCTGTCATTAATGACAAATAAAGTTAAATACAAAAATGTACATCCGTTGCATGATTCTGAGTTGGTTGATTAAATGTTTCCAACAACCATTAAGATTAACTACAAAAATACAAACTCAGAACTCACACGCTTAAAATCTTTGAACACAATAAACTAACAAGTGGCATGCAAAACTTAAAGTGAATTAGAGTTAGAGATGTGGGGGCTTTTGGTTGGGTTTACTCCAAACCAAGTGATTTACCCCAAGCCCTGATGTAAACAGTGTATAGTTTGTTGCTAAGCATTCGATAGATAGATAACAGTTGCACTTACGTTATGTACGGCGACGTCGTTAATGTACCACGTGACAGTCGGTGTTGGCTCCCCACAAATCTTCACCATGAACTTAGCCGTCTCCCCCTCAGGGACTATTAGCGGCTTCAGTGGCTGATCAACGGTAGGACTGGCTGGCCGTGCTACCATCTCGGACGCCCTAGCAACAGTCAATACCGTACCATAAACTAAGATCAGTTTTTTGGGAAAATCGGCAAGTTCCGCACAGGGATGTCAAGTTCTCGAGACCAACGTGGTCTCAAGACCAAATTTCGTGGTCTCGTTCTTGGTCTCGTTGTTGTTTCTTGTTTTCGTTCTCGTTCTCGTTTTCGTTCTCATCACAATTGTACTCATTCTCATGCATCTTGTGTCGTGATCTCGAAATTCGACTATGCAAAATACTTATTATTGCTCGCAATGGTGACTTATAACTCTGGACTCAAGTGTCAAAGTGACAGCACTAATCGTAAACTGAATAGTGGCTGTTGGACTTACAACAAAACTCACTGAATCGTAATTACAGAAGCTGCTCATTCGGGTGGGGTCACGAATGTAGACTACCGGCTGTGTCAGAGGTCTGTTGTCTGAACCTGCTGCATATACAGATCAAAGACTGTGCAATAGAGTAGGTTGTGTTGCAGAGACTGCATGCTGGTTTATGACAGCGCGTAATTTCACTGCGGTCACGTTTAACCCAATCCAACCAAACTAATGGATTGATTCAACTTATGTCCATGAGTGATTGTGCATAAAATGCAAATCTGCAGTAAACAGACTATACCGGCAAGATACTGTTAGACTCACTCTCAGATTGGTTCTGGTAGGTCTAATCTCGGTGCTGCACATGAGACAGATACTGCATAATCGTGGTCTCCCTGCATCTGATTCATGCCACATCAGTTGATAATCACATTGGTTTATAAAATCACTTTATACCGACGGTTATGTCAAATATATGTAAAAAACTTACCAGTTTACAACTGTGTGTAAGGACGATGTGATGATATCAGTCCTCTAAAACAGCAAAAATCATTTGGGTAACCTTAGATGGGGCTATGCATATGGCGT
>Ga0056128_1000068_pt1 | contig 57095 bp, 18 predicted proteins | sample WorMetLIZISLAND2_FD_71113 | JGI IMG/M metagenome (GOLD analysis project Ga0056128, IMG submission 71113) | Marine gutless worms symbiont microbial communities from Max Planck institute for Marine Microbiology, Germany - Olavius geniculatus... ... | reverse complement strand
GTGAGAATGCCATGCGTTTGGCTGTGTTCAACTACACTGTTGGTCAGGGCAGTTGTGTCATTAACGATATGCAATTGACCAAGGTTGCCGTTTGCTCCCCCATATCTTACTACCACATTGTCCAAAACGTTATCTTGGCTCACAGCACCAAGATCCAGAGAGCTCCAGTCACCGAGTGCCGGTGCGCTGGCATCACCGTTGGCGTTGGTGTCGCCGCCGGCAGTATCGTCGTGGATCGAAGTAAAATATATCTTCTTGGCAGGTTCGCCATCGGCGACCAATGTGCCCTTGATCTGAATATCCTTGCCGGTATGAAACTTGACGATAACTCCGGGAGCAACCGTTAACATGACGTTATTGCTAACTGTTACATTATCCGTCACAACATACGGACTTCCTAAGATATCCCATGTTGTATTTGTGAAGATGGTACCGCTCACATAGGTCAGGTGGTTGTCAGGATCGGTCGGATCCGTCCCGGTGGCGACTTCGAGGCCGTCGTTGACCGTGTCGTTGTCACTGTCGTCATCGTTGGGATCTGTTCCATACTGATGTTCTTGAGCATTTGTCAAGCCGTCATCATCGGGATCTTCGTCGGCATCATTGGAAAGCGGATTTAAGCCGTTGTCTTTTTCCCAACCATCGGGCATGCCGTCGTCATCGGTATCCGATTTATTGGGATCGGTGGCGTTGTCGTATTCTTCTTTGTTAGTCAATCCGTCGTTGTCAAAATCGTCATCGGGATTGACATCATCGATCGTATCTATATTGTCGTTAGAATCAGCTTCGACGATTCGCAGTTCCCATTCGTCAGGCATGCCGTCGGGTTCGGTATCCGTCAACGGTGTCGTCGTAAAAGTCAGCATATTCCAGTGATCGGGAGCCGAGGAATTGTTGTCCGTGTCGTCACTGAAGAATTCTCTGCGGGCTTTGACCTTCCAGCGGTAAAGGGTTTGATTTTTCAGAAAGCCCTCTGCCAAACTATATTCGCTATTGGTAGTGTGGAAGGTATAGATGCGGTTGTAGTCATAATCGTAAATGTCGAGCGAGTAGAACGCGACTCCTGCTACATCCGCCCAGTCAAAATCAACGGCCGTGGTATTCAGCAGCGTGGCGTCGACCGGGCTGAGGGACGCCACCGCCGGGTAATTCAAGATATCGGCCGTGAGCTCTTCGGTAACGGAATATAGGTGGCCGTCCAGATCTTCGACCGTAAATTCGTAATCCCCGCTTTCGATGGTTTGATCCGATTTACCGCTATAGATGCAGGATGTTGGGGTAGCCGGCTGAAAGCTGTCCGAGCAGGACGGCGCGAGCTCCGTTACGGCCCCCGAAGGATGCTCAACAAACACCGATTTGATGTCGTCGGGAACTCCCTGGGCATCATGTATCTTTACCCTGAATGACAGAAATGCGCCTCTAACCGGATCATTCCAGGTACGAACGCCGCCATTACTCAAGTCCATAAACGGATCGACTGCCACCTGGTCATCGGTGTAGAACATATAGTTGTCATCGTTGGACGGCGGAGCTTTGGAAACATTGTCCAAGTCCAGGGGATGACTGGGGTTGCGCGCTTCCATGCGATAGCGGTATGCCGAATTCGTTTTCAATGCGCCGGGCGGAAAGGTGAACGATGTAAAATTTTGAGTGTGTCCGTTTGCAATCGTTTTGCTGTTGTCCCAATTGTAGATTTGGACGCGGTAGCGATCGGCTCCAGGGACTGCACTCCAGGTAAAAGTTGGGGTTGTATCGGTGATCAGATTAAGCCGGGTTCGTAGTTGTTTGTATCCATTTAGGGGCGGGAAGATGTCTCCTTGAATCTCATATTCTAAAGGTGTGCCATCGTTTACACTGAAATATAGTTTGTTGCCGTCAAATGATATCTTGGCTTTTATCGTTTGCCCTGGATTGATGCCGGTTAACAAATCACCGGAGACTAAATAGTTGGCCCATGAATAAGTTCCAGAGCTATCAATTGCACCGTCTTCCCAAACCGTGTAGAAGACACGGTTACCTTCGACGGAGATACGAGCGCCTATATCGGATTTACCGTCGTTGTACCAAACTCCTTTTAGCGATGCTCGAGTTAAACCATCGGGGTCATTGATGCGGTCAACAGTTATATCGGCTTGAATGGAATTAATATCATTTTCGTTGGTAAAATTCAGGTTGGCTGAGCCCCTGCCGATGCTGTTGCTGACTTCGGCAACCAGTTTGTCATCGCTGATCGAGACATTTTCATACCACATATACCACTTGCTGAAGTCCAGATCCTGAATCGTCTCCGGAACGTCAAAATCCTCGTAAGGCGTATCGTTTACATAAATATTGTCGTAAAAGGCCGTTATATATTTGTCTTTGGCATTGGGTGTGAAGGAATCCTGATCGGGCAGGGGTAATGGACTCGCATCTAAATTATCAATAAAGTCTGCACTTTCGTTTCCATCAATATCGATGGCCCTGAATATGTAGTTGCCCGACTGGGGTATGATTGGATCGAAAAATTCGTAGTAACCAGCCGTCGGGTCGGAAGCGCCCACAAAGCTCATGTTGTGCACTGAGCCGTCAGGATATTCAACACTGGCGGAATGGGAACTTCCGTCAGATGCGACGCCATTATGGTCGATGACCTTTACACGGGAATAGAAATTCGTGCCGCCCTCAACATTGGTCCAGGTAATTGCACCATAGCCGCCGAAAGCTATGGCGGGTTTATATGTATGTGGCGCCAGATCGTCTGCTATTGTTATCGGCATCCAATCACTGTTTGACCAGTTTTGGGCCTTTTTCCAATGATCACTGTCCATCGCCTGAACCCGCCAGAGATATTTTTCGCCAGGTATCAGGGTATCATTTGGAACCGTAAAATAGCTCATATTATGCGTGGGGCTCGACTCAAAGATTCGATCCCCGGCTTCGCCTGCGATGTCTTCCCAAATCTCCAGTCGGTAATAGATCGGAATATCCTCGGCAAATTCTACCAGGTTCCAGGTGAAAATGGGTGTTTTTGATGTGATGACTGCATCTGCTTTCGGAGTGAGTGCAGTTCCGTCGGGCACGGGCAGCGACCTTACGATGTACTGGTAGTCTTCGTCTGTGCGTGTTTCAACCCCGCTATTAACCTCAACTGTATAGATGCCGGTTGCCGGTGATCCATCCAGGAAAATCACAAAATCACGCCATTGCGGATAATATTTCCAGTCAGTATCATCGGGATATTGGGTGATAACGTCGCCGCCGGGGCCTCTGACGACAATTGAATCGATATTGCCGGGCAGGCTGCCTTCAAAATCATTGACAACAACTTCAATCGCCGTTGCAAAACTGCCGTCGGCTTTGCGCTCATTTTTGATCGCAGTTTCCATCGGTTTGCCTTGGCTACTTTCCCAGTCGCCGCCTATTTGTTTGGCGTTGAGGAAATCACGCAAGGCATTGTCATCTGTGTAAAGGAAATTCCAGCGAATATCGCTTTCGTTATCAATCAGGCTGTTAAGATTTATCAGTTCAGCTGGAATCGAGCCCCAAAGCTGGTTGCCGGCAAGACCAAGCCACTGTAGATTAGCCAAGTCGCCGAGTTGAGCCGGGATGATTCCCGTTAGTTGATTATGTTCGAGGCTAAGATCCTGAAGGGTTGCCAAATTGCCAAGTTCAGCTGGGATGTTGCCCGAAATCTGGTTGTCGCTCAAGTTGAGTTCTACAAGGTTCGGCAAAATGCCAAGCTCCATTGGTATGCTGCCTGTGAGTTGGTTGCCACTTAATTCGAGCTCGAGCATATTCGTCAGGTTGCTCAGTTCGACTGGAATATTGCCGGTAAGCTGATTGCCGGCCATGTCGAATTCCTGGATATTCGCCAGGTTTCCGAGCTCTGGAGGAATGCTGCCGCTCAACTGGTTGTCATCAAGGTCTAGTGTCAGCAGATTCGACAGGTTGCCTATCTCCGGTGGTATGCTGCCGGACAACTGGTTTTCAACCAACCAAAGGGTTTGTAAATTAGTCAAATTACCGAGTTCGGCTGGTATGCTGCCCGTCATTTGGTTTTCATCGAGGTTGAGTTTCTGGAGATTGGAGATATTCCCTAATTCAACTGGAATTTCGCCAGTAAGCTGATTGTTATATAGATCTAGATATTTGAGATTCGTCAAGTTACCAAACAATGCGGGGATGGTGCCGGTCAATTCGTTGTCGCCAAGGTTAAGCTCAACAAGGTTGGTCAGATTACCCAGCTCCGAAGGGATGCTGCCCGACAGTTGGTTGTTGTAAAGACTGAGCCTTTGAAGGTTGCTTAGAATTGACAGCTCCGTGGGTATGCTTCCCGTCAGTTGGTTGTTATAAAGGTGGAGCGCCTGAAGATTATTTAAGTTGCTCAGTTCGGGCGGAATGCTGCCGGTCAGTTGATTGTTGTCCAGCATGAATTCCCAGAGGTCGATTAGGTTGCCCAACTCCGTGGGGATGGTGCCTGTTAGTTGATTGGAATTCAGCCTGAGTTGTAGGAGGCTGGTCAGGTTGCCGAGTTCTGCAGGAACAGTGCCCGTCAGTTGATTGTTATCGAGGTGGAGGTACCAGAGGTTGTTCAGGTCGCCGAGTTCCACGGGGATACTGCCCGTCAATTGGTTGGAAGAAAGCCAGAGCACTTGGAGGCTTTCCAGGTTGCCGAGCTCCACAGGGATAATGCCTGTCAATTGGTTGCGGCTGATCTCAAGCGATACAAGGTTGATCAAGTCGCCGAACTGTGAGGGAATACTGCCCGCAAATTGGTTCTTTCCAAGCTGAAGTTCCACGAGGTTGGTCAGATCGCCGAGATTTTCGAGAATACTGCCTGTCAACTGGTTGCTGCCAAGCAAAAGCCGCTGGAGGTTGTTCAGGTTGCCGAGTTCCACGGGGATTTCGCCCGTCAATTGGTTACTATTTAGCAATAGCAATTCGAGATTGCTCAATTTGCCGAGCTCTGAGGGGATGATTCCCGTCAGTTGGTTGTAGGAAAGTACGAGGCTTATGATTTCAGTCAGTTTGCCGAGCTCCGTGGGGATACTGCCGACAAGCTGGTCGTTGTTTAAATTAATCGCAATGACATGGTTTTGAAGTTCATTACAGAAGATGCCGTACCATGTGCACTCCGTACCCGGCAGAGCGAATCCATCAACATCTAATGGCGGTGTTTTCCATCCGGAATTGTCAGTCCAGCCGTCGCCATTGGTGCTGTTGTAAAGGGCAATCAGTGCATTTCTTTCTGTATTCGAAACACCACTGAAATCGTTTTTATAATTGGGTATGGTTCCCTGACTAATTTCGAGACCATCATTGTACCCGTCTCCGTCGCTGTCGGGGTTGTTGGGGTCAGTGATATTTTCGTACTCTTCTTTGTTGGTCAAACCATCATTGTCGGGATCATCATTCGGATCATCAATTCCGTGTGCGGCTTCCCAATCGTCCGGCATGCCGTCTGGTTCAGAATCAACCAGTGGCGTGGTAATAAAGGTTAGTGGTTGCCAAAAGAACGGGCTTATCGACATGTTGTCAACGTTTTGGCTGTAAAACTCTCTGCCGGTAAGAATTCTGTAGCGGTAGAGGGTATTTTCCTTCAAAAATCCCTCCGCCAGGTAAAATTCGCTGTCAGTGGTCGAAAACGAATAAATCAGGTTGAGATTGTAGTCTAAAATATTTAACGTGTAGAACGCGATGCCCGGCACATCATCCCAGTCGAAATTTACGGCTGTGCTATTTAGGAGCGTTTTGTCCGCTGGCACCAGGGATGGCACTGCCGGAAACCCGATGACGTCCGGCGTGAGATCTTCTGTTATGCTGAAAGTGTTTCCATCCTTGTCTTCAGCAATAAAGGTATACGTCCCATTTTCTATTGGTTGATCGGAATCCTTTACATAAATACAAGATGTCGAAGTCGAAGGCACGAATGGATTCGAACACCAAGGGTTTAAATCGGTCTCAGCACCCGAGGGATGTATTGCCTTTACCCGTTTAATATTACCGGGAACGCCTTGCGCATCGTGTACAGCAATCCAAAATCCAAGAAAGGATCCCTCGACCGGTTCATTCAAAGTACGAACACCATCACCCACCAAATCGATAAATGGATCGACCGCTTCTTGGTCATCGGTATAGAAAATGTAGTTGTCACTATTGGACGGCGGTGCCTTGGACACATTGTCCAGGTCCAGGGGACTGTCCGGATCTAGCGCCTGGATGCGATAACGGTATAAGGAATTCGGTTTAAGCTGACCCGGTGGGAAGGTGTATGAAGCTTCGCTGCTGGTATAGCCGTTTGCGATGGTTCTGCTATTGTTGTAATTGTAGATTCTGACCCGATGGCGCTCTGCTCCAGCTACCGCACCCCAGTTGAAGGTTGGGGTTGTGTCGGTTACTAGGTTGATGCGGGTCCGCAAATTTTTGTAATCATCAAGGGGCGGGAAGATATTACCCTGAATCTCATACTCGACAGGCGGTTCCCCGTTTGCACTGAAATACAGCCTACTGCCATCAAAGGACATTTTGACCGTAATAGTATCGCCGACGCTGATGCCGGTGAGTAGGTCCCCTTCCACCATCCAGTTTTCCCATGAATAGGTTCCGCTGCTGTCAATCTGGCCGTCATCCCCGACGGCATAGTAAACCCGGTTGCCTTTGATGGAGATTCTAGCGCCGATGTCGGTTCTGCCGTCATTGTACCAGATGGCTTTGAGCGTCGCCCGCGGCGGACCATCCGGATCGCTGATGCTGGTTACGGCGATGTCGGCCTGAATGGAGTTGATGCTATCAGGATCTGCAAAATTAAGGTTTGCAGTGACCCTTCCTACGGTGTTGCCGGTATTCGCGACCAGTTTGCCGCCATCAATCGAAACATTATTATAGCTGGGGCGCCACTTGCTGAAATCGAGATCTTCAATACTGGAATAGGTCTCGAAGTCGTCATAGAGCGTCTCATTGACATAGACATTGTCAAAGGTCGCAATGAGATACTCGTCCTTGACATTGGGTACAAATAAATCCTGATCGGGCAGGGGTAATGGACTCGCATCTAAATTATCAATAAACTCTGCACTTTCATTTCCATCGAGATCGATGGCCCTGAATATGTAGTTGCCCGACTGGGGAATGATTGGGTCGAAAAATTCGTAGTAACCATTGGTCGGACCGGTCGAGCTCTCAAATCTCATGTCATGAACCGAGCCGTCTGGATATTCAACGCTGACAAAATGAGAGCTTCCGTCAGATGCGACGCCATCGTGGTCGATCACTTTTACATAGGAATAGAAATTCGTGCCGCCCTCAACATTGGACCACGTAATTGCACCAAAGCCGTCGAAATCAACGGCGGGTTTATATACATGTGGCGCCAGATCGTCCGCGATGGTTATCGGCATCCAGGCACTGTTTGACCGGTTCTGGGTCTCTATCCACCGGTCGCTGTCCGTCACCTGAACCCGCCACAGATATTTTTCGCCCGGTACCAGAGTACCGTATGGAACAGTGAAATAATTCATATTGCGCATGCGTTGCGACGCAAATATTCGATCTCCGGTTTCGCCTGCGACATCCTCATAGATCTCCAGCCGGTAGTAGATCGAAATATCCTCGGCAAATTCTACGAGATTCCAGGTGAAAGCTGGCGTTTTTGAGGTAATGACTGCATCCGCTATTGGAGACAATGCAGTCTCATCCGGCACGGGGAGCGATCTTACGATGTACTGGTAATCCCGGCCCGTGCGGGTTCTCCCAGCGCTATTTACTTCAATAGTGTAGATGCCAGCTGTCGGCGATCCGTTTAGAAAAATCGCAAATTCCCGCCATTGCGGATAGTACTCCCAATCGGTATCATCGGGATACCGGGTGACAACGCTGCCGCTGGGCCCTCTGACGAGAATTGAATCAATATTGCCGGGCAAAGTGCCCTCAAAATCGTTGACAACAACTTCAACCAGCGTCGAGAAACTGCCGTCGGCTTTGCGCTCATTGTTAATCGAAACCTCGATCGGCTCACCCTGGGTGCTTTCCCAATCGCCGTCGATTTGCTTGGTATTCAGAAAGAGGCGCAATGCATCGTTATCTGTATAGAGGTAATTCCAGCGAATATCGCTTGCGTTGTCTATCAAGCTGGTCAGGTTTATTAGTTCATCCGGAATGGATCCCCAAAGCTGGTTGCCTGTGACCTGAAGAATTTCGAGATTGGTAAGATTGCCTATCTCGGCAGGAATGAAACCCGTGAGTTGGTTTCTGAACAGGTAAAGTGTCCTGAGAGCCGATAGGCCCTCCAGTTCGGCAGGAATATGTCCTGAAAGGTTATTATCAGATAGGTTCATACGTTCTAGGGCAGTTAGATTCCCCAAATCAGCCGGAATACTGCCTGATAAATGATTGTTCTCCAGACCTAGATCCTCAAGTTTATTGAGGTTTCCTATTTCATCGGGTATAGATCCTGTTAGATTGTTCAAACATAAATATAGATATTGCAAGTTAGCGAGATTACCCAGTTCAGCCGGGATGGATCCGACCAAATCGTTATTGCATAAAGTGAGATCTTGAAGGTTCGCAAGATTTTCGAGCTGAGCAGGTATTGAGCCTGACAGTTTATTCTCCCCTAGCTGCAGCACTTTAAGACTGTTCAAGATGCCTAGTTCGATTGGAATTGATCCTGTTAGCTGGTTGTTGAACAGGTAAAGATACTCGAGACTGGCAAGGTTGCCGAATTCCGCCGGTATCGGTCCTGTAATTTGATTGTCGCCGAGGTTCAGGTAAAAGAGGTTGCTGAGTTGTCCCAGCTCTGGTGGAAGGGGTCCCGTCAGTTGATTATCTCCAAGACTGATCTGGAAAAGATCAGGCAGATCTCCAAGTTCCGCTGGAATGGGTCCCGTCAAGTTGTTTTGGCACATACTGAAAAAGCCCAGGTTGGTGAGACCTCCCAACTCTGGTGGAATTGAACCGGATAATTCATTGTCGCACAGATCGAGCGATCTGAGATTGGACAGGTTGCCGAGTGCCGCAGGTATTGTGCCGTTCAACTTGTTGCCAAATAAATTAAGATATTCGAGGTTGGAAATTTGGCCCAACTCTGCTGGAATCGTACCTGAAAGCTGGTTTTCGTTAAAAGAAAGCGTCTGCAGGCCGGCCAAATTTCCGAGTGAGGCAGGTATTTGACCGACGAGGTTGTTGGAATTAAGAACGATAGATTGAATGTTTTTCTGCGAAGGATCACAGGTCACGCCGAACCACGAACATTCAGAGCCGATAGCGCCTAACCAGTTGGTTGAATTATTCCAGCCGGTACCATTGGTGATATTGAAAAGATCAATCAGGGCATTTCTACTGGCATCTGCGATTCCAATGAAATCATCTTCATCGGTGGGGCTGGTGCCCTGATCGACTTCCCGGCCGTCATTGCGCCCGTCACCGTCGCTATCGGTATCGGTTGGATCCGCCTCGTTGTCAAATTCGCCCTTGTTATTCAGACCATCGCCGTCAAAATCGTCTTCCGGGTTGACATCATCAATCGTATTGATGCCGTCGCCGGAATCGAAATCGATGATCTGCTGCTCCCAACCATCCGGCATACCGTCGCCGTCGCTGTCGGTGACGTTAACGGTAAAGCGAGTATTCGTAGCGTGCAAAGCGCTGGTGCTGGCATAAAAATCAACTTCAGTGCCGGCGTCTTCTCTGAAGCTATATACCCGGAATCCGTATGTAGTGTGATTGGAAAGCTCCCCGTCGGGGATAGTGTATTGGGTGTCGGTCAGCTCCGGACTCCAGTGGACGTCTGGCGTATTCCAGGCGGTCAGGATACGCACTTTGTAGTAAGCAGCATTGGGGTCCGGATCCCAGGAGATTTCCGGGGTCGTCGTGTAAAGAACGGTTCCATCTGCCGGGGAAACACCGGTTGCCCATGCTGGTGAATTGGTAAACGCGTCCGTCAAAGTGTCCTGCAAAGCTACTTCGTTTCCATCAAAATCGACAACGCGGAAAGTATAGATGCCGTTTGAACTGCTGGTATCCTGGATTAGGGACGGATCAGGATAGTACTCACTTGTATAGTAATTATATCCCCAGCTGGGTGAATCGTTGTAATTCAGTACGCGGGTGGTAGTGCCGTCGGGGTAAGTTACTTCAACCCTGGCGATATTTTGCGGAACGCCGTCGGAATCAGAAACCAAGGCGCCGAAATCCAGCCAGTAGCGCGCAGGGCGGTTGGCCGGATCTACTGGATCAGGCACATGCTTTACGGCTACACCGTAGTTGTCGAGATTAAGCTGTGGTGTATCGGTTCCCGAATTCGCGGTGGTCATAAAAGTGCTGGCATTCCAAAGACCCAGCCCGGGAGCCGTGGAGGCGTTGTCAAAATTGTCCTCGATGAATTCGCGTCGCGTGACAATGCGATAGCGGTACAGACTGTTATCTTCCAGCAATCCCGGCGGAAATTCATATTCACTCTCGGTGGTCAAAATACTCCAAATATAGTTATTCTCACTGTCGTACAAACGGATCTGGTAAAAAGCAGCTTCGGGACTGCTTTCAGGAACATCCGCCCAGTCAAAACTGACGCCCGTGCCACCTAAAAGTGTGCCGTTGGTCGGAACCAGGGAGGTCTCAGCCGGGTAGCCTATTGGATTCGGGGTTAGCACTTCTGAAACCGTGTGGCTGTTGCCGTCCCTGTCGATCACGGTGAACTCATATTCGTCAGCTGGCGTGTCGCCCAGATACACGCCTCTGTAAACACCGGAAGTCGTTGATTCGGTGTTGTCCAGGTAAAGATTGACCACAGTACCTTCGTTAACGAGGCGGACTTTAACCGATTCGATGTTGCCGGGCACCCCTTGAGCATCGTGGATTCTGGCGAAAAGCCATGTGTTCACGCCATATGGATCGGGTTCGGTCCAAGTTCTGACGCCGGCACCTGAAAAATCGATGTAAGGATCTTGCGCTTCATCCGAACCTGTAAGGAAAAACGTTCTTTCCCGGTCAGTTCCAGCAGCATTATCCCATTCAAACCACTGGTGTCCCTTTTTAGCTACAACTCGATATTTGTAAAGTCCGTCAGGCACGAGGATGCCTGGAGCAACGGTATAAGGAGGGGAGTTAACATACTTGGCAAGGAGCCTACGGTCATTGAATCCATAGATATCCAGGCGATATTGATCTGCCCCCGGGACTTCATCCCAATCAAACGTCGGTGTGGTCGTATCGAGTACTACCCATCCGACCACACCAATACCCCTCCTGGGATTATCGGCCGGACTAGTCGGGCCTGCCACCGTATACTCCGCATTGTAGTCTATACTGTCTTCAAGTCCCTGTACTCTGAAAGTAAATTTTGCTGTTGGTTCATCCCAATTTAAAGTAAGTTGGTACTTCTTTCCCTGCGACACGGGGCCAAGGCTTGTTGGCGGGACTAAGTAGGGTTCAACCAGGTGGTCTCCGTCCCAATACTCGGTGTAGATCCAGTAGGAAGCTTCGTCCCCATCGATCGACACCCTGGCAAAGACTTCACCCTGGCTGTCACGGTAGAATGCACCGCCTATTCTTGCATTGAGAAATCCAAAATCGCCCGAAATGCTATTGACACGAACAGTCGCCTTAATTTCATTGATGCTATCAGGATTCTCCATTTCCAACCAAATGGATTGTGATTCAGGGAGCCAGGTCTTTTCGAATAGTACTTCTCCGTTTTCGTAGCTTACTTCCGAAGGCTGCCATTGCCATTTATTGGAGTCAAAAATGCCGGAATCGAAGTCGTCATATACAGACCCGTTCACATAAACATCGTCAAAATAGGCTTTGATGTAATGGGGGGTGCCAAAGCCTGGTTGCAAGCTCGTTTCCGGTGGCGGCGCAAGTCCTTCCACGTTGACAACGACATTATCTGTCGCTTCACTCCAGTTGCCTGCCGGATCTTCGACACGATAGACATAATCGCCGGAGTAGGTATCCACGTCGATCGGCTGAGGGATATCCGGATCCCAGAACGTGTATCTGGCTGAATTTTCGTCGCGCTTATTTTCAAAATTTAATGTTTTGGTGGGCCCTCCATTTGGGTAGGTCACGGTTACATTATGAGAGCTGCCGTCGTCCGAAATGCCGCCATAATCAAAGACGATGACTTCGTGCCACAACGCTGTTTTGGGGTCAGCGGAATCATATGTCCAGGTAAGCGTACCCGAGTTTTTATCGACAATATCAAGCCCCGGCGTGGCACTGTGGGAAAGCGAAACGGCGGTGCTGATATTCACCCAGTCGCTGTTGGCGCGATTTTGTGCATCTCTGTAATTCGGGGCGTCGGCAACGATCAGGCGGTATTTATAGGTTTGTTCGGCAGTCAAAACTGGCGGAATGGTAAAAGTGGAATTCCCGGTCAGGCGGAACGAACCGGTCGGGTAAACTCTGTTGTCGTCTGAATCCACAATTTCAATAGCATACCACAGGCCGGTGTCGGGATGGTTCAGTCTTTCCCAAGAGAAAGTTGGGGTCATCGAGGTGATCGTGGTTCCTTCAGCCGGTGAGAATTGGCTGGTGTCCGGTATCGTTAAAGTTCTGTTGATGAAGTGACTATCGAGGTCGCCAGCAAGACTGGCGTCTTTTCTAACAGTAAATTCGTAGTCACCGGTGGCAGGTGTGCCGTCTTCAATCAAGACAAAATTTTGCTGCGGTTGTTTGAAGGTGAAATCCTCTTTGGTGTGCAGCAAATCACCGCTGGGCGGGCCGCGCAAGGTAATAGAATCGATGGCATCAGGCAAGCCGTAGCTGAAGCTTTGGCCGAAACTCACTTCATAGTAAGTATTCTGACTGCCATCCGATTCAGTGACATTCAAGACAATGCCTTGAATATAGTTGTCGATGTCAGTCAGATCGCACATGGTTCCCGACTGCCAAATATTTATAAAAGTAACATTAAACCAGCCGGCAGATTCCAGCTCGGATCTTGGAATTTTAACTTCAACGGCATCTCCCCAGACAACTTCGTAACCGCTTATCGGAAATTCTTCCAGGGTATCATCAAAATCCACATCGGTCCACGCTAGCAGGGTGGATCCGTTGATATTAGTGGTGAGGTCTGTGGTTGACCCGCGGGGAAAGTGCTGCCCGGGTTTGTAGTCAAAGTTTATTTCCAATGAAGCAGCCGGATTAATAGGTGTCCCGTGTGTTTCGACCATCAGGTAGACAAAGCGGCTGTCCATGGTGGTGTAGACGGACTTGAGATCGTAATCGCTGCCGCAGGCGCTGTTACCCTCGGGATCCATGTGGACCGGGACGACCGCTGACCAGTCTGATGGATCGCCGTCCAGATTAAGATCCAACAGGAAATCATCCGGATTGGTGGGGTCGGTGTTGTTTTCGAATTCAGCCTGATTTTTCGAGCCATCGCCGTCAAAATCGTCTTCCGGGTTGACATCATCAATCGTATTGATGCCGTCGCCGGAATCGAAATCGATGATCTGCTGTTCCCAGGCATCGGGCAGTTCGTCGTCGTCCTGGTCCAGGTCCGTCATATTGTAGGGATTATAGTTAAACGGTTTGCGGATACTGTCACGCATGGTATTATCATCCCATGGTTCGAGGGCCCGGACGAACCATTCATAGGTCCAGGTGGGTTCCAGCGACCTCAGATCATGGGCGGATGCGGTGACGGAGTTACTGTTGTAATCGTTTGGTGAATAGTAAAATATCCGGGTATCCTCTGTGTCTCTCACGTATACTTGATAATCCTGGCCGAGGATTCCAGCCGGCAAATCCCAGGAAAAGGTGATCGAACCATCAGGATGAATCGTTTCGGTCATCGTAGCAATATCAACAGTTTCACCCGGAAACGCCCTCAGATTCAATACGGTTTCTTCGAATTTGTTGTCGATATTGTCACCGTCTTCATCCAGCTCAACAGTGGCGATATATTCGCCTGGTACCGGCGGCCAGGTGGAACTGGGCACCTGATAGATCCAGTATTTGTAATCTGGATGGGCATCTGTGGATTTGTCTTCCCACTCGTCAACCAGGTTAAACTCGTATTCAAAGCCACTCGGGCCGCCAACGGTGATGCCTTTCACGTGGCCGGTCGATCCCTCGCGAACCTTCAATACAAGCAAGAACTCGCCATTAAAATCTGTTACTAATTTCCATTTGAAATAGTTTTCGAGTGCAGCCGGAGCATACGAAGCGGCAGTCTCCAATGTAACGGCACTGTTGTGGGAAAACAGCAGATCATCATATGTGCGAACCATCCAGCTGTAGGATTTACCGATTTCCAGGCACTGCAGCTGATCGCGATTGATGTAGTAAAAGGGAGCATTCAATTGACTCGGCGAACGAAAATACTCTTTTCCATCAATGTCCCTAACGATGACCTGGTAGTAGTTGTCGCCGGCGGCCTTAGTCCAGCTGACGGCCACGCTGCCGTCATCCCGGACGTTCACGTTCAGGTTAGAAGCTATCGGTGCGAAAACATCTTTTATTGATTTGGTGTACGTTTCGCTGATGTCGCCCTTAAATTCCAAAGTCAGTGTATAAGCGCCATAATCGGCGGCCTGCACCGTATCGAAACTGTGCTGCCAGAAACGGCGATAGTTGCATTCGGCGTCCCAAATTTTTTCGTCAGCATCCAGGTCAAATGTGTATTCGGGGTATTCGGTGCGGCCGTTGTTGGGGATACCCAAAGTCGCGCCGACTAGCTGGTCGCGAAAACCGGGCAGCACTGAAAATTCCGACAGAAGTTCACCGTCAATGACAGCTACCGAAAAAGCGTCCAAGCGTCGGGGCATCAGATCGAGGATGAAATCGATTCCGGTCGCGGGCGCTCCTGCCGCAACATTTACGGATGATGCCGCGCTGCAATTTTTCGCTCCGGATTCGGAAGCACCGTCCCACCATTCTTCAATGAATCCCTGGTGACTGCAGGTCGAACAAGCCTGAACATAGACGTCTCCCGGGAAAACGCCTGCAACCGTGTAGGTGCCGTCGGCGTCAGTTTGGGCTTCGGCCATCACGGCGCTGCTGCAGCGGTCTTTGAATACCTGAACCGTCATTCCTTCAATGTCCCCGCCGCCGGAGGCCTGGACCCGGCCGGAGATGGACCCGGTGGGGGCGAGGGAATGGGGATCCCAAGTGAAAGTCAAGCTGTCGCTTTGCTCCATTCGGCTTTCGGTGAGGTCGTAAGCCCTGACGAACCATTGATAAGTCTGACCGGGCTCTAAAAATCTGTGCTCCCATAAATCGGCGGTAAACTCGGTCATGTTTCCGAGAAAACCCGACGCGATATACTCTTTGGTATTGTCCAGGTTTCGCAGTGCGACCCAATACGTCTGGTCGCCAACTCCCGGAGGCAAATCCCAGGTAAAGCGAATGGTGCCGTTTTCATTGAAATCGGTTTGCATGGTGGCCGAATCAACCGCCGTTACATCGACCTGGGGTAGGTTGTATCCTCGAGTTTCCGTGTAACCGTCGTCAAACTCGATTTCAAGCGTATAATTACCATAAAGGATCGGCGGGTCGAAGCCCTTGTACCAGACTTTATTTAAATGGTTTTCAACTGAAGCATCCCACCAATCGGCTGCCAGGTCGAATTGGTAGGGTGTGAAGCCGGGTGGACCGCTGACGGATGCCGTTTTTATCAGGTTTCGGGAGCCTGGGCGGACGTCGAAAGCAAGATCCAACTTACCGTTCCATTCTCGTGCCGCAAAGAATGTAATTCTCTGGTTTAAATCCGATGGGTTGTAGAGAAGGTTCTCCGTCAAGGGCCAGCTCGTTTCAATCGCATTGGGCGTATAGTTGCGATCGTAGGTCCGAACCTGGTAGCGGTATGTCTGACCGATTTCTAGGCATCGGAGATCATTTGCGTTGACCGTCAAAGTATCGGCACCTTTTCTCGTGCTGGACCGGTAATAGCGGTCACGCTCCGGGCCGTAGATTCTGACTTGGTAGTATTCGTCGGCCGACGGTGCATCCCAGTTGAATGTGATGCTTCCGTCCGGATTAACGACGTATTCCCAGGTTTCTTTACTTACCGGAGTAGGATGTTTTTCCTGGATTGTTCTCGAGAAGGTCTGCTCTAAACCGTCATAAAAAGTGATGGTCAGGGTATATTCCCCCGGATCGATAAAAGGCCCGATATCACGCCAGTAGGCCACGAGATAGTTGCAGTCTGTTTCCCATTCAAAAGAGTCGTTTTCCAGATCGAATTTGTAGTATAGTCCGGAGGGTCCGGTTATCACGGCACTTTCCAGATGGCTTTCATAGCCAGGATACAAATCAAAGCCCCCGCTGACCCAACCGGTGTAGACGGCGATCTCCCACCAGTTTACCCGCCGGGGGCCATCAAACAGCTTCACATCGATTGCGGACGTGGTTTGGTCCTCGTCCACAACGACGGGGGCGGCTTCACTGCATTCAAACGTGTTGGTATCACCGTTATACCATCCCTCGATGTAGTTTCGCTGGTTGGGCCATGTCTGCACATAGGCATCTCCGACGGGAACCCCACGAAGGATGTAGTCTCCGTTTTCATCGGTGTCTGTGGCGTCGGCAAAATTTCCCCAGCATATGCTTTCGAATGCCCTGACGTGTATACCCTCGAGACCGGCACTGTCTTTGTCTGTGATGCGACCGGAAATGCTGCCGCCCATATCCAATTGAAAATCGATATCTTCCAAAGGCACAGAGCTGATGGTAACCATTTCAGCGGGACCGCAGAAAAATGAGCTCCCAGTGCTTGCCCACCACTCCGAGACATAATTGGACTCATCTCGGTGGTGGGTACGCAAATAATAGCTCCCAAAGGGCACGCCCCGAATCGTGTAGGTGCCGTCGGAAGGATTGGAGGGTTCGTTGATTAGGTGTTGGTGATTGCCGCACATGTTACCGTCGAATACGTCAATTGAAATCTCAACCCCCGTTACAGGCGTCGATGCATCGCTTTGGTAAATGGTCCCCGAGATCTGTCCTCCTAGCTCCACCTGAAAATCGATATTGCCAGCCCCTCCTGCACTGACTTCAAGAGGTTGGGCATTGTTGCAGTTTAAACTTCCGCTACCGCCATTCCACCATTCATCGACGTAGTCGGACTGATCGATGTTCCAGGTGCGCAGAAAGTAGATTCCTGGTGAAACCCCCGAGATTGAGTAGGTCCCATCAGAAGGATCAGTATCGGCATGTCCTAGGTATTGTGTATCGTGGCAGGGATCGCCCTGATAGAGGTGAATACGAATCGATATCCCGGTTACCGGGGTGGTTCCGTCACTTTGATATACGGTACCGGAGATAGGGCTGTCCTCTTCCAGGCTAAAATTTATGCCGGTTTTGGATTCCACGGCAACCAATACAACTTCATCCGCGGCGCCACGGGAAGGTTTATCATCGAAGTATTTGGCTACATAGCCGGGTGCCCGATTATTGTTGGCCTGAACTTTATAAGCTCCGGGCGCCAGTCCGTTAATGGTATATGTACCGTCCGTTTGCGAGACAGAGGTGCCGCGGCTGCTGGAGTTAGGGGTAGTTCCATCAGCATGGACGCTGATCTGAACATCCGTAATGGTATCGCCGTTGTCGTCCTTGACGAATCCCGAGATGGAACTGCCAACATCAAGGGTGGCATTTACATTGGATGTGCCCACCGCCACAGGTTGCGCATTGTCGCAATCATATTGCCCGGCGTACCATTCTTCAATGTAGTTATCGCCGGAGCAATTGCCGTCAAATCGCACATAAGCACTCGGGTCCGGCGGCAATCCGCGGATTTCATAATAGCCTGTTGCGTCGGTCTGTGTGCCCCGATAGTGGTTATGATGACAGGGATCCGCGTAGGCATTCACGCATGCATTGTCGATGGCGGTTTGCCCGTCATCCTGGAAAACAAAACCGGAAATTTTTTCGCCGATTTGCAAACCAAAGTCAATATCCGGGGTTGTCAGTCCCGGATTAACAATCACCGGCGTCGCCGAGTCCCAATAGTATGTGTCATCAAAGTATTCGCGTATATAGTCGGTTCCGAATGTATTTATGTCCAAGCGGTAGCGACCGGCGAGCAACCCAGTAATGGTATAGGATCCGTCCGCTTGGGTCTGAGCATTGCCCACCCATTGTCTCGTGTCATAATGGTGGGCAGTCACCCATAATCCCGGTAGGCCCTGGTCCAACTCTCCGGTAACCTTCCCCTCAATGGATCCTGGAGTAGAAGCAGGTATAGTCAGCCTGAGATCATCAATTTGGGTCTCCGGCCCGACAGAGATCGAAACATTTTCTAGATTGCTAAGCGCCGGCTCACTTTCAAGGAACCAGTGGCTGGCGGCAATTGTGTAATCGGCGGCCGGCAGGTTGTGCACTTCCCACCTTCCGGTTTCATCGGTTACCGCGTAAGCCGCCAATGTGCCGTTATCCGTGATCAAAACCTCAGCGCCCAGGACGGGCTGGTCGCCGTTGTCCTTCACATAGCCGTAGACGTTTTCACTTCCTGCCGAGTTATAGTTGAAATCAATCGAAGTGATGGGATTGTTGTCGGCATCCCGTACTTCACCCCCGGTCAGAACCTCAATGCCACTGTCCAGCCCCAGGATGGTGAAAGAGTCGATATTATCGCGGTCTTCGTTGTCCAACATCCAAACAACGTCGTAATCTCCTGGGGGTATCGGTTGGATCGTCCTTACCGTTGTCCCTGTCCCCGAGAAGCCATCGATGGAAGCTCCCTGAATGGACTGCATCCCCGCCAGCTTTTCCGGAGTTATGTTGTCGAGCGAACCGGGGAGAATAAACGCAATCTGGAACTGGCCGATGGGATCGGGATCCGCATTGTTGAAAGCAAAGCCTAAAAGGGTCGCAGCATCCGCGTGCCCCTGGTGGATGATTTCCATGACCCCGGGGCCACTGTCGACCGAACCGTCCGTCATCGTGACCGCCGGCGGATAAGCTGCCAGGCTGTAAGGGCCGTCTCCATCGGTTTCCAGGTACAGGTGGTGGCTGCCGTCCGGCAGGGGAATCTGGTAGGAATTGTCATCTTCGATATCCCCCTCGGATTCAAAGTCTCTGCCCTCGGCAAAAATTTCGCTAGAGTCGAAGGCGCAGGAATCGGCCGGGCCGGTGTAGGTCACGGTTCCCGCAACAGAGAAACAGGGCTGCAAGACAATGTGATTTACCGGGTTGTCCATCCCGCCATTGACGTAGATAAAACGATTGTCGGTGGCGCAGTAGCCGGAATCATGACCGGGTTCTGCGGAAAGCTCCGCGATGCCCTCCGGCAGGTTGAAGACGGTAAAGAAACCTTCGGCAATCGTTTCAACCTCTCTTTCGATATCCTTTGATTCGAATTCGATCTCCACCTCGATTCCCGCAAGTCCGTTTCCGTTTTCATCGACAACCCGACCTGTGACATAGGCCTGCAGGGGCAGGTCGAAATCCAATCCGGTCACATCGGCTGCCAGGTCCTCGATGTATTGCCCGATGTAGGCCCGGTCGGTGTCCCGGGCCTTCACGCTTAGCAGGCCCGGGCCCGGCGGCAGGTTCGAAAGCTCATACAACCCGAAAGCGTTGGTTTGGGTGTGCTGGTGGATGCCCAGGTCTTCATTTCTGAAGCTGATGCTTACCCCTTCGAGATCGTTCCCTCCCGCCATAACTTTTCCGCTGATTTTAAGTCCGCCGGTGTCCAGACCGTAATCCACGCCGGTTAGGTTTTCATCCGGATCCAGGTAGACCGATTGCCCGATAGGAATGACATAGTCGCTGGTGGACGGGGGGTTGACCCAGAAATCAAGGCAGCCGGCAGGAACGCCGATAATCGTGTATTGGCCGTCGGCATCCGTCACGGCCCCTCCGCCGCCATCCTCGGATTCGTTGTAGACATTGATATGGACGTCTTGAATGGGATCATCAGTTAAGGCATCTCTGACCGTGCCGGAAATCGAACCGCCCAGATCCAGCTGAAAATCGATGCCGGCCGTCAGCCCATCTGATGTTGCGATCACGGCCTGGGCATCTTCGCAGTCGATCACGCTGTTGAAAGATGCCCACCACTCATTGACATAGTTGGACAGGTTCAAATTGTTGGTCCCGGCATAATATTGTCCGGGCGCCAGACCGATAAAAATATAACGGCCGTTGGATTCATCCACCGCCACGCTCGTCAGCCAGTTCGCTCCACACTTGGCATTGGAATAAATGTTGACGCTAAATCCGGTGCCGGTAATCGGTGTGCCGTCGGTATCTCGCACCGTTCCCCGGATGGCCCCGGTTCCGGCAGGCGTAAAAGAGTCCGGATCGGTCGGATCCGTACCATTGTTGATCTCATCTCCGTCCTCGACCCAGTCGTCGTCGGTGTCGCGGTTGTTGGGGTCGGTGGCGTTTTGAAATTCCTGTATATTCGTCAACCCATCAGCGTCCGGATCGTCGTTGGGATCATCAACACCATGCGCCCTCTCCCATTCTTCCGGCAGGCCGTCCCCGTCAATATCGGAAACATATGAGCTGGCGTAAATATTGGAATCAATGTTCAAATTGCTACCGTCGCTGAGGTTGGCAACCGCCAGATATATGTTCCCTTCTACATCGAAACTCTCCCAGTCACTGGCCCCACTGGTTGGAATCGCCTGGGTCTCAATAAAGGCTTTTCCACTCCACTTGTATATTTTCGAATCAACATTGTAATTGGATTCGTCGTTGTGATTGGCGATTGCTAAAAAGAGTTCCGAACCGATTGTAAAACTCTCCCAATCCCTGGCGCCGTGGGTTAAAATAGTCTGTACTTCAACAAATTCGCTGCCGTTCCATTCGTATATTTTCGAATCGGCAGCGGTAGTAATGACGTCATTGGCATTGGCCACCGCCAGGTAAGTTTCACCATCGATTACAAAGCTTTCCCAGTCATTCGCCCCGCTGGTCGGAATTAACTGATATTCATCAAATACGCTGCCGTTCCACTTGTAAATCTTTGAATCGATGTCATAGCTCGAGTCATTGAAATTATTGGCGACCGCCAGGTAGGTTTCTCCATTAATTTCGAAAGCCTCCCAGTCAGAGGCGCCATTGGTGGGAATATTCTGATAATCGTCAAAAGAGGCGCCGTTCCACTTGTATATTTTCGAATCGATATTTCGTGTAAAGCCATCACTGTAATTGGCCACGGCCAGGTAGGTTTCGCCGTTGATGGTGAAGCTCTCCCAGTCATATGCCCCAATAGTTGGAATTGCCTGAAATTCGGCAAACGAGCCGCCGTTCCATTTGTAAATATTGAAATCATTATTGAAACCGGGGCCGCTAAAGCGATTCGCGACTGCCAGATAGATGTCACCATCAATTTGAACGCTTTCCCAGTCTAAAGCACCATGGGTTGGCAGGGATTGGATTTCATTGAAAACAGCGCTGTTCGCGTTGTAGATTTTTGAATCAATGTCTCCTGTGGTGCCATTGTGGTAGTTGGCAACAGCCAGGTAAGGTTCCCCGTCTATTTTAAAGCTTTCCCACGCGGCGGCACCACTGGTCGGTATCGCCTGAATCTCGTAGAAGCGGCTGTAAAGCGATTTAACTTCGCTGTGGGAAAGGGCCCGAGTATAAAGCCGAGCCTCATCGATCACACCATTGAAGTAGGACTGCGGCGAAGCATCCCCCCGGCGGCCGATGTCGAAAACATTGACGGCCGGGTTGTAGGCGACAGTTCCGGTGTCCTGGGCCGCCAGCTCACCATCCAGGTAAAGAATCCGTTGGCTGTCGGATGCAAAAACCCCGACGACATAATGCCATCGATTGTCATTAACGGTTGAGGTCGAGGTGGCCGACGACTCATTGCCGTCATCAAATCGGGATCTCAGGTAGAGGGTGCCGTCCAAATTAATCCCGAGATCGTAGTAGGTTTTTTCGGCCGTGTTGTCGGCCAGGTTGGCAATGACCGCATCCGTGCCCGCGGTTTTGATCCAGGCCGCGAATGTGAATGGGTAGTCTGCAATCGTCGTCAGGCCGACTTCGATGTTGCTGCCGCCGTCAAAACTATAGGCCTGGTTCGCTATTTCAAACTGGTCGGCGGTGGGCACAGCGCCATTTACGGTGCCGTCATTTTCATTGCCGGATGCGTCATGGGCGCTCCCCTCCATCGGGTAATACAGCAGGAGGCCGTCATCGACGGTCGCATCGTATACGTTCGGGTCAGTGCCACGCTGATACTCTCCGAGGTTAGTCAGACTGTCGCCATCTGGATTGAGGCCGGCGTCATCGACCAATGGATCGAGCCCGTTTGATATCTCCCAAAAGTCCGGCATGCCGTCGCCGTCTACGGGTGAGCCAATATTGAACGGAATCGCGTCTTCCATCGAAGCCGGACTGCCCGACATGTTATTGACGTTGTTGCCGAGCAGCTCGCGGCGGGCGTAAACCCGCCAGCGGTAGATTTGGTCGATCGCCAGGAAACCGGCGGCCAGCTGGTATCCATCCTCGGTGGTATGAAAGGAGTAAAGCAGATCGAAATCGAAGTCGAAAATATGCAGGGTGTATAAAGCGGCACCGGTTACCGGGGCCCAGTCGAATGTCACCGCGGTTCCATCCACAGCCGTGATCTGCAGGGATTGCGGCGGTGCGATGGGGGCGATGTCGTCGGCCTCGAACTCTTCGGCAAGCGTAAAGGAGTTGCCGGCTTTGTCTTCCACGGTAAATTCATAGGTTCCGATCACCGGCGGCAAAGTAGACTCGATATGATAAATACCGGATGTCGCCGAAGTCGACGAATATTGGAATGATTGATCCAGATCCAGGAACTCCTCAGATCCACCGGGATGTCTAACCTTGACGAAATCGATGTCTTCCGGCACGCCCTGGGCATCGTGCACCTTGATCCAGAAACTCAGTCCCTCACCGTCCTGATCGTCGCTCCAGGTGTAGACGCCGTGCCTGTCCAACTCGATATGGGGCGCTTCGACCTGAACGCTGTCGGTGTAAAAGATAAAATTGTCATTATTCGAGTACGGAGACTTCGATACATTATCGATATTCAGGGGAGATATTGCGTCTCTGGCTTCCACCCGGTAACGATAGTAATTGTCCGGTTTGAGGGCGCCCGGCGGGACTTTGTAGCTTGTTTCACTGCCTTCCGTATTGCCGTTCCAGATGGTGTTGCTGTTATCCGCGTTATAAATTTTGATCCGGTAGCGATTGGCGCCGGAAACCGGTTCCCAGCTGAAGGTCGGAGTTATGTCAGTAGTCAACTGAATGCGTGTCCACAGATTTTTATCGACATAAATGGGCGGATTGATGGTTCCGTCCACCGTGTATGAATCTGAAACTGGCCCCGAGCCATCATCAGCCGTAAAAGTCAGGATATTGCCAGTCATGGAGATGCTTAGGGTGATAGTTTGACCGGGAGTTAATCCGGTCAGCAATACCCCTTCCCCATTTTCGGGAACTCACCAGGTCCAGGTCAAAACTTCGTTATTCCACAGTTCGTTAACAGACCAGTCAACTTGGTTTTCTTTGACATTCAAATTAACCCATACGTCGGCATTGCCGTTATGGCACCAGGTACCGGAGATTCTGGCCCGGGGCAGTTCGTTGGAACTGACCTCGTCGATGGTTATTTCGGCACTGATCGAATGAATCGTATTGGGGCTGGCAAATCCTATGCCTCCCGTAGGCCGGCCAACAAAACCCTGCAGACTCGATACCGCATTGCTGTCGCCGATCCCAACATTGTAAATATTCCGCCATTTCGTTGGGTCCAACTCATCAATGCTGCCGTAGGCGTCAAAGTCTTCGTAGAGTTCACCGTTGACGTAAACATTGTCGAATGAGGCCGTGATATATTCCTCAGTCGGATTTATCAGGCTGGGCTGCAATGAGTCTTCTGCCGGCGGTTCCAGGATGGCGGGCGTTAGTTCTTCGGTAACCCGGCCGGTGCCGCCTCCCAGGAGATCGGTGACTGTGAACTCATAGAGTCCGGGTTGCAGCGGTTGATAGGTGTCGGGGGTATGGATGTGGACGGTAATTGCTGTGACCGGATCCGTCGGTTCAATCAAGATGAATCCGCCACCGTAGCCGTCATGCATTCCGCCCACTTCAGCAAACTCATCATCAGGCGGGCCGCCGACCTTCTGCCAATCATTGGTGTTGCCGTCCGAGATGGCGCTGTAATAGAAACCGTCGCTTTCAACTGTGTCAACATAAGCAATGTTTTGGGGATAGGTCACGACAAGATAGTACGCATAGTCTCCGGTGGCGTTGAACGTGGCCGTGTCGTTGGCGGTGCCTAGATATTCCCAGCCAAAGTTCTCCGGATGGTAGCCGTTTTCAAACCCTTCATAGGTATCGCCGGCATAAACGTGATAGGTTGTGCCATGCCGGTCTTGATAATACTCATACGCGGCGGCAGTCGGGCTCAAACTTTTCACAAACTGCATTGTATGCGTACTGTTGTCCGGAAATTCCACCGCCGCCGAATGCGAGCTTCCGTCATAGGCAACGCCGTCCTGGTCGATAATGACGACCCAGTTTTCGACATCGCTGCCTCTTTGGGTGGACCAGGTGACCACCCCAAAGCCGTCCAGGTCGACAGCCGGCGACGCACCAGGAAAATCCAACGCATCGGCCACCGTGAAATAGGACCAGGCGCTGTTGGAGCGATTTTGGACTTTGGCCCATTCTTTGTCATCGACCACCCGAACCCGCCAGCGGTAGGTACCGTTGGTGTTCAGAATTCCGGCCGGCAGGGTCAGGAAGTGAAAATTATGACGTCTTTTTGAGGCAAACACCCGGTTCCCGGTCAGATCGTCGTAAATTTCCAACCGGTAGAAGATCGCAATATCCTCGGGATAATCCACCGGCTGCCAGGTAAATATCGGTGTTGCGGCTGATATGGTGCTGCCATCGGCCGGAGACGACTGGGTTTGATCGACAAATGGAAGCGTTCGAACGTTATACTGGTACTCGGTTGCGGCAAGCCGGCCGGCCCAGCCGTCCACCTCAGCGGTGTAAACGCCGGTCGGCGGCGATCCGTCGAGGGACACGAAAAAAGTATTCCACTGCGGGTAGAAGGTGAAATCGTCTTTGCTCAATGGATTAAAGCCGGCCGGCCCGCTGACCGTCAGGGACTCGATATCATCCGGCAATATACCCGGAAAATCGCTGATTTCGACCTCCACGTAAGTCTCAAATGAACCGTCCGGCTGACGGACATTCATGATAGATGGCGTGATGCGGTAGGTGCTTGAGAGTTGGAAGTTAATTCCATGGGTGGGGTCGGATAAATCCAAAAACACCGGCAACGCACTGAAACAATCCTCCGAACCCAATCCGCCATCATACCATTCATTGCCGTAGGCCAACTCATTGCAGGTACTGCATGCCTGGACATATAACTCGCCACCGGGCAGCCCGAATATGTTGTATTTGCCGTTGGCATCGGTTTCGGCACTGGCCGGCAGGGGCTTGCCGTCACATTGGTTCTGATATACTAAAACTCTCAGACCGGCGATGGGGTTTCCGGTCTCGTCGGTCACGCTGCCGGATAAACCGGCCGCTGGATCCAGCTGAAAATCGATGTCAGCTCTGCCAAGTGAGTCCACATCCGCGACTTCGGCCAACGTGCAGTCCAACGTGCTGCCGAGGCTGTTCCACCATTCGTCGGTAAGTCCGGGGGACCCGCTGACGGAAGTCCTAATATAGTAGGTTCCGACCGACATGCCATCCATGAGATAGTTCCCATCCGATGGATTTACATCGACGCTGCGGATCTCCGAATGAAACCCGCAGGGATTTCCCTGGACGGCATGCACCCGTATTCCAGGGATCGATACCGGCGTAACACCATCACTTTCAAAGACGATACCGGATATATCGACACCGATCTGCAGATCCAGGGGGGTGACAACACCCGCCTCGGGGGTGAACTCCGGGGGGATCATCTCCACATCTTCGTAGTTGAAGATGCCGTTGGAGCTCAAATCCCACCAGGCCGAGACAAACAGGGGATAGCCGCTGGGAACATAATCCAGGCTGTAGTCCATGCCTTCCGTAAATTCGTCAGCATAAATGGTGGCCATCGCGACGCGGTTGGATGGGTCCGGGTTATGCCAGCCGTCGTAACGAAACGCCTGAATGAAAATGGTCCCGCTGCCGGTATAGTTGGGGATCGACAAGCTGCCGCTGATGGTGGCGTCGCCGGGGTCGCATGGGTCCTCATCGAGGCCCCAATCATCCTGGTTGAAATCAAGCAGGATCCCGCCCAGGGTGGAATCGGGCTCGTCCGGATCGAGGCCGTAGCCGACGGTGCCGTAAATCGGGTCGTCGCATAGGTTGAAATCGGGCAGAAAATCCCTCACATGATAAGGACCGCTGCCTTTGCCAAAAACCGGATTGGGATTGATCAATTCGGTTTCATCATTAACATCAGTTTGCACTGCGGTGAATTCACCTGAAATCGGACCGTCCCAGTTCCAACCGACATAGCTGCCTTCGATTTGATTGCCGTCGGGATTCAAGGTGCCGGAGAATTCGATTTCCGCGAAGGGCCAGTCGTGAGACTCTAATTGTATATAAATATCGTTTTCATCGACGGTGATGCAGACGATCTCACCCCACCATCCAATGATTTCACCGCCATAATTCGTCCCGTATTCGGCTTCCGAACTATCCGAATCAAGATCCCAGATAGAAAATTGAAAGCGGCTGACAGGGGCAGTGTCGGTGAAAGTCCATTCCTCTTCTTTTTTGACGATCAGTACGTTGGGATCCAGCGGGTCATCGAGGGAATTTTTGACGTCGGTCAGAATATCCCGCATCCATTTTTCCACTCTGAAATCGCACTCGTCGATCTCCACCAGCTCTTCAGCGCCGGGATATAGGTCGAAATCGTTTCTGATTGCATCAGAAGCGACCATATAATCTTCAATGCCATCGATCAGGCTTAGGCGTGCCTCATCGAGAAGACTGCTGCCGTCAACCGACAGGTTGGATGCCTGGGGCAGCAGCTTTAAGAAATCCGGGTAGCGATCCAGCACGTGGACGAGCTCGAGAGCTTCCAGGTTTTCCAGGGCGGCGATCTCACGCAAATCGACATCCAGATCATAGGCCGCAACGACTAAAATAATTGCTTTTAAAGCCTTTAGAAACGATCTGAACAGCCAGGCGTCACCCCAGTCTAACTCAATATCCTCGTCCCGGCCGGTGTTCGCGCTGAGAGCAATGTGCTTGCTGCTCGAGTTCCAGTTGTTGATCGTAAGGTCCAGATTTGCGATTGACGCGTTGACGGCATTCAAAAATTCATTATGAATATACGCCCGGGGGGTTTCGCCGGTTGGCGCACCCTGGGGAACGTCGTAGTTGTCGTCGTCATCGAGCGGCAACTCATACTCGAGGCTGTCGATGTCAACCCCCGACCGGGTAATACCGTATTGGTTCATCAGGGGAGTTGCCCCGATCGAATCGTAGGTGAAGGCAAGATACAGCAGGCGGGTAAACGCTAAATATCCGTTGATGACAGGGTCATTGGGATACTGGGCGGCCGCCACTTCGAATGTGGAATGAGCCTCCAGGATACTGCCGATGTTCTCCGAATATAAGCTCTGTTCGCCTCTGGCGATGTATTCCTGGGCGGTTAGAGCATGGGAATTGAGAGCAAAAAGCCAGAAAAGAGCGGAAACAACAACGATAAACCAGGCGACAACTCTTTTAATTCCAGTTCGAGTGGCAACATCCATCTTGCGCTCCTTAAATTCAATTACATGCTGATCTTTTTGAGGAAAAAGTCGGTCGTCAGCTTTTCGCCGGTGATGGTTTCATCGTCCTTTGTGAGGACATAATCTTTTTCTATTTCAAACAAGCCGGTCTCAGGGTAAACAGCCAGACGATCGGTTGACAGCGTCGCGCCCCCGGAAGTAACCCGGATATTGCGATGGAATATCATGCGGCGCCGACGGGGGTCGACAATGCCTTTTTCCGCATAAATCATGGTGACCGGGTTGTCTTCGATGTAAAGGTTCAGTTTGACCGGTTCGCATATGGCCGAAATACTGCCCTTTAGCACCGGCGGCGGCAACATGTCCTGGGATAGGACGCCCCTGAAGGAAATGTCATTGCCGGCAGCCTCGCCGCGACCAGTGTCTGATAGCGATTCGCGAGGTTTGGTCGGCTTGTCGTCCGGGTGATCGATTTTGCCGAAAAAATCTATTTCAGCATCCCTGAAACGGGCAACTTTAAATGGCGAAAATTTAAAAACGCCGATCTTTTTTTTCTCGACGTTGAATTTAGCAGCTCTGATGTTAAGGGCTTTCCTGCCCTTGTGGTAATTGCTGTATTGAAAACCTCTCATGACCGGACCCGAATTTTTTTTCAATCGCAGAAAAATTTTTTCTTCGGCCCGGCTCGAGTCTGCCCTTTCTCTGTTTATCAAAACGAGACCGGCGATCAGGGCCAGACTGACTGAAATTAATATCAAAATTAGATTTTTAGGACTCATATCAAATCACATTGTCTCAGAGAATCATGCGCCCAACTGCAAAGGCTGAGCAATGATTGTGACGCCGAGGTGGTTTTAAGGAAGGTGGTGGGAAAATTGCCGATTATTTCCCCGGGATGCGTTCGCCTCTCCTTCCCAATAATGGCAGAATGCTGCCTCCTCCTGTAATGGCCGATTATCTTAAAGCCTGATTCGGGAAGGACTGACCGGGATCGGAAAAGTGCTGTACTGCGGTTTTAAATAATCATAAAACCCAGATATGTTCATACCCCCAAATCGACGGCTTTAAATGCTTCTTTTCTTCAATAAGAAGTTATTGAACCGATGCTTCCCCCGCATCTTGGATGATCGAACCCCGGTTGATTGGTCAGCCACATTCAACCGGGCACCCCTGGCAGATCCGAAATCTTTGGATCTGCTGACAATTGAGCTTTGAGCCATTGAGCGCTTCCGCGTAATTGCGGGGCAAACTCGACTGAGATTACCGGAGCGCGGTTAGTCCGCCTGCGGCGGATTCTTTCATGATCCTGCTTTTATCTAAATCGCTGTTTCAGCGTTAATTGTTCAATATCCTCTGCCGTCAAACACGGGGGTAAAATTGTCCAGGGTGAACAACAACAAAAAATTAGATCGGGTGACTGATTTGCAAAATACAAGCCATGGTTATAAGCCACCGTCTCCAAATAATTTATTATATTAATTTCAGTTACATAAGGTAGTGTGACCCGCAGTTAATGGTTTTACATGAGAAAAAAATTACATATTTTTAAGGCCTATACGTAATAAAAAAAGCCGGGCCACCTCATTTCGCTTTCTGCAATTAAGGTAACCCGGCTATCTTTTTTCGTTGAATAATTGATTCGTGAAACGTTAAATTCGTCGACGGGGATTTACCCTTCCTTAACCAATCAACCAATAAACCATTCAACTAACTTAAGATCCGTGGCTTTCCGCCCCCCGATTTGCCTTTGCAATTTCTCGGAGGTTGGCTTTTTCTTAATGCAGCTTTTGCAAACCGCGAACTATAACTATTACTGAGAAACACCTCTGACGATATATCCTTCCAGTGCGCCGTCAGGTTTATTTCATTGAGCATGATCATGAATTCTGTAAGCAGGATCTGTCTTTTAGCCGTACATTTGCCGTTAACGGAACAGCCCTTGTTTAATACATGAGGAATTGACCCTTTGCAAGATCTAAAGTTCCATACCGTTCCATACCGCCGGCTGGGCGTTTGGACCAGGGCTATGGCTTATCCAACCCCAAAGCAATTGGCGTGCCTATTTGATCCAGGCTGAAATCTCGTTGAGAATTATTAACTTAACAGTCTAAAATTGTAAAGTATTTGGTCGATTGCCCCAATCCGGGGATCTTGTGGGTGGATAGATCGCAGGTGGGACGGCTGTAAACTTGGTTTACAGCTGATAAGCGGTTAGCGAGTAAGCTCATAGATCATAGCTCATAGCTCATAGATCATAGCTCATAGATCATAGCTTGAAGCTTAAAGATGAGAGGCAAAAGATAGAAGTTGGGAAGGTGAGAAGGTGAGAAGGTGAGAGGGTGAGAAGATGAGAGGGTGAGAAGGTGAGAGGGTGAGAAGATGAGAAGGTGAGAGGCAAAAGATAGAAGGTGAGAAGGTGGGAAGATGAGAAGGTAAGAGGGTCGGAGACAAATTAGGACTGAGTGATGAGGACTGAGGCCGCGTTTTCGCTATCCGAGAGACGTCGCGGGAGGTTGAGGGCAAGGTTCAGAAGGTGAGAGGGTCAGAAGGTCAGAAGGAGGGAGGGGCCGCAAGTGAGCTCAAAGGGGGGTGAAAAGGTCATTTATGGCAAGTTGATTGTTGACTGCTTCATCCCGCAGCAATTTTTTTTCATTTTCTCTGGCTAAAATTTTCATTATAAGGCGGAATTAACATGTTATTTTTCGATGATTTTTCCGATTTATAAATAATATAACGGAATAATCATCACTTTCCAAGCAGTTAATTCCGATTTATTATCAGTTTAAAAGAGCGGACTATGATCCTTAAACATTGCATAAATGTCAAAAATATACCAAGGAAATTAAGCAGATGGACAGGGAATCCAAAGGGTCGGACGATGGGAGGCAAATTAGGACTGAGTGATGAGGATTGAGGACTGAGGCCTCGTCTTCGCTATGCGAGAAACGTCGCGGCAGGCTGAGGGCAAGGATCAGAAGGTGAGAAGGTCAGAAGGTGGGAAGGTGGGAAGCGTGCGAGCTCATGGCTCATAGCTCATAGCTGGGAAGCCTGAAAGGCAGAAGGAGCGGAGGTCTTACACCTATTCCCGAAAGCCTAATGCCTAATACCGAACGCCGTGCAGTTTTTACCCCTTGCCTATTGTCATTTACTTCCAGCTTTGAGCTTTCAGCTTCCCAGCTTTCCGGCCTGCCAGCTTCCAAGCCTTCTATGCCTTTTACCTTACACCCTATACCTTATACCCTATACCTTACACCTTACACCCTATACCATACACCTTGCACCCTATACCGTAGACCCAGTTCCGAATACCGAATACCGAATGCCGAACACCATCAACCTATCAATTTATCCAACCTCGTATATTTCGACTTTCCCCGACACATTTTTCAAATTGAATTTTCCCAAGGGCGAAAGTGTGACTTTATCTTTTACCCGGGCGGCGGTGGTGGGTGACAGAAATATTCTGCCGCCTTTGGCCTGGGAGCCGATTCTGGCTGCCACGTTCGTGAGCGAGCCCCGAGCGGTGTAGGTCCAGCGGGATCCGGTATAGCTGTCGAACTTGGCGGCTCCGACAAAGGCACGCCCCGAATTGATCCCCATGTTGATTTCAAGCGGACGGTAGAGCGAAGTGCATTCATGGCCGATTTTGATGGTGTCATCGCGGATTTGCAGTGCTGTGCGCACCGCACCCAGGGCGTTTTGTACATTGTCTTCATCCAAAAACAACACCATCAGTCCATCGCCGGCGGTTTCGTTGACGTCACCGTTGTTGGCATAGATCGCATCCATAAAGGCCGAAAAGTGCCTTTCGATGATGTCGTTCATTTCTTCATCACCCAATCGCTCGCAAATTTTGGTATAGGATTCGATATCAAGGAAAAGGACGGATACATCCTGTTCCTTGCTTTCCGGCATTTCTCCGTTCGGTGATTTTTCGATCAAGCGGCTGACGGTAGTGGGTACAAATTTGCTCAGGCTGGCCTTGATGTCTTCAAGCAGTTCAACTTTGCGCATTGCCTCGGTGAGTTCCTTGAACGCCTTTTCCAACTCAATATTCTTTAGCTGAAGATTTTTATTGAGGAGACGAATTTCATCGAAGGAGCGGGCGTTTTTTAAGGCAATGACCAGGTTGTTCACCAGGGTGTTTAACAGCTCAATATCATTGTCGTTGTAAGGATCGCCGATTAGTTTGGGCCCGAGGCCGAGCAGCGCCGGACTTTCGGGTGTAACGGAAAATGGGAATGATAATTCGACTTCCAGCGGCAATGAAGAGCCCTGTTCGGCGAGGCTTAACTGTTGTGGCGATTCCCGGCAGTCCTTTGAATCCAAATATTTGACTGCGCTTTCTTCCAGCGCTTCGTTTAGATCATCCTGGAATCCGATGGCGATGAATTGATTGGTATTCTCAGAGGATGCATCGAGCAATAGTACAAACCCCTGCATCACACCGAAGTTCCCCATGGTCATCAACAGGAAGTTGCGAATGATCGTTTCCGGTTCCACGGTGCCAAAGATGTCTTTGCTGACATCAAACAGGGTCTTTAAATTAAACAGCCTCAGATCAAGCTCGGACTGGACCTTTTCCGCCTGTTTCAAAGACTTTTTAAGCCGCTTGATTTCTTCCTTAGGATCCACCTTTGGCATAACCTCGACATTGTGGTAAAAAAGCACTTGCTGACAGTTGAATGAATTCTATAATTAAAATCTTAATATGATAAGCATCCTTTCCATTTTTAAGTCATAGATCGAACGGCCTCGGCAGTATCAGCGTAGATATCGGCAAACTTAGTGATGCCCACCATCCGGAAAATCTTTTTAAAATGCTCAGAAAGGCCCGTGATTCCGACCTGTTGATCTTTTTTTCGAGTCTGAGCCAGTATCTGAATTAAAATAGCGATGCCGCCGCTGTTTATGTAGGCGTCCTCTTCAAAGTGGATAAGTATTCTTTGAGTAGGCCCCTGATCGTTCAACTCCTGATAGCCCCTATTGATATGGGATTCGGAATGAGCGGTAATATCGCCCTGGATATGCAGGATGGAAATGCCGTTTTGTCGCTCTATCCTAATTTCATTTTTCTCTTCCATAAGTCAGCACGTGCCTTACCGGTGCAATTAGTGTTACATTCCCAGTATCAGGGAGGAGAATCAATCTTCCATTTTCAAAACCATCTTGACCACATGGCCGCCGCCATTCATTTTCTTAAACTCAACTTGGTCCACCAGCTGTTGGATCAAAAACAGCCCTAATCCATTCGGCGGTTCCAGGCCTTCAACTTTTCTTTTTATGTCGATATGCTGCGGGACGATCGACATGCCATCGCCCGCATCGGCCACCGAAACCTTAAAATCTTTTTCGCCACGATACATGGTGATAACGACCCTGGAATCAGGTTGGTCTTTATTTCCATGTTCCATAGCATTGAGGCAGGCCTCCGCAACGGCCGTCTTCAAATCTTCGATTTTCTCTTTGACGAGACCACCGATTTTGGCAAAGGCAGCCGAGCTTTCCATGGCGATACGCTCGTAACCGCTGACATTGGGAAGGTTGACCTCAACTGTTCTATCATCAAGTATTCTTATTTTCTCGTTCACATTCCCTCCAGATTTCGTACCTAAATCCTGCATATAAAAACCCCCGGTCCGTGCAAAATTCTGATTAACGTTCCCTTTCAGTGCTTTTGCACGAAATTATAGGCCCTGAAAGCATAATCCAGCAAACGATATTATAATGTTTCCTGTATGTCAAATGGTTCGTGTTTCGAGGTGCGGGGTGCGGGATGCGGGATGCGGGATGCGAAGTGCGGGGTGCGAGATGCGGGGTGCGGGGTGCGAGTTTGTACGGCCGTTATTCGGCATTCGGTATTCGGTATTCGGAACTGGGTCTACGGTATAGGGTGTAAGGTGTAGGGTATAAGGTATAGGGTGTAAGGTAAAGGGCATAGATGGCTTGGAAGCTGGCAGGCCGGAAAGCTGGGAAGCTGAAAGCTCAAAGCTCAAAGCTGAAAGTAAATGACAATAGTTTAGGGGTAAAAACTGCACGGCGTTCGGTATTAGGCATTCGGCTTTCGGGAATAAGTGTAAGACCTCCGCTCCTTCTGCCTTTCAGGCTTCCCAGCTATGAGCTATGAGCCATGAGCTCGCACGCTTCCCACCCTCTCACCTTCCCAACTTCTATTTTTTGTCTCTCACCTTCTTACCCTCTCATCTCTTCCTCTTTCCAATTCCGAGTTCCAGATTCCCACTTCCAGATTCCCACTTCCGCATTCCGACTTCCGCATTCCAAATTCCCACTTCCGCATTCCGAATTCCGCCTTCAATTCAGGTTTTCACCCTTCATGGCGAAAAATACGGTTCCCATGATGCCGCATGCAAAGGCCATCAGAAAATTTACCCGGGGGCCGATCAGCCACAAAAACGCTCCACCGAAGGCCGCCAAGGATACGATCACATCACGCATCAGGTAATAAAGCCCAAACATGGCGGCTTTCCGGTTTTCAGGCGCCAGATCCATGATCAGGGCCTTTCGGGTGGGTTCGCCGAATTCTTTGAGGCCCCTTAAAATAAAGGCCAAAATAAGCAGCTCGAATGACCGCGCGAACATCAGCGCAAGCGGAAACAGGGTGAAAAAAACAAATGTGATAACCACAAAGGGTTTCTTGGTGCTGCGATCCGCCATATAGGCCACGGGAATGTATACGAGCATGGCCGTGGCCATCTCAACCGCCGTTAGAATGCCGAACTGAAATGCCGTTACCGGGGCATGGATGAATTTCATACACCAGACAACCACAAAAGCATAGGGTATCTGCTCGCAAAACCGAACCAGAATATCGGACACCAGCAACCGTCTTAAAGCCGGCGACATTTCACGCAACAGACGTAAGGGGTTTTTTTCAGGTTTGCGGGTCCGTTTGCCATCGGAATCGGCGGCCGGATCTTCTTCGATCAACTTTTGCTGCATTACGGCTGCCAGGACCGCCAGGAGCAGTGCAAAGACGAAGGCCAGGCGAACGCCACCTTTTTCGCCCCAGATGCCGATGGACAACCCGCCGATGATCGGCCCCAGCGCCATCGGTATGCGACGCACCAAAGAATGCATGGAAACCCCCATGGTGCGTTTGCTCATGGGCAGAACTCTGGCAACCAGGCTCATGGTGGCCGGCAACGATATCGCCGACCAGGATAAAAAGAACAGTGCTCCCACCAGCACCGCCGGCCATGCCGGGATTAAGATGACCAGTAAATAGCCGAACATGGCAAAAAGATTGAAAAACAGCAGCGCTCTTTTGAATCCCATGCGGTCCGAAAGATACCCGCCGGGAAAAGCATACAGTGCGGACATCAAGTTATCCAGGCCGTTGAGCAGACCGATGACGATGGGCCCGCCCCCCAGGGCAATCAGATAAATCGGCAGAAATCTCTCGGCCATCCTTTCGCCCATGCCGACCAGGATGACCATGAAAAGCATCCCGATGGTGCTGCGCTGCAGGCCAAGAAATGACGTTATTCTCTGATATCCCGGCATAGACTGCCCTATTTTTGAGGTGCGCGATTTGAGCGGAGCTGTTGGATACTTGATGCTGGATGCTGGAAGTAGGAACCGGCACTCGGCTTTCGGTATTCGGCGTTCGGTATTCGGTTTAAGGTATAGGGTGTAAGGCGTAAGGCGTACAAGGCTTGCAAGCTGGCAGGCCGGAAAGCTTGAAAGCTGAGGACAGGTCAGACTTGGCGCCCTGGATATACAGTTGACCGGCCTTAAAGCTTCCCGGCATCCAAGATTTCCTGTGAACCCTTCACGCCATCAGTCCTTATTTGCCTCCTTACTTCCCACCCTCACACCTTCCCAGTCCTTCAATCTATGAGCTATAAGCTATGAGCTTACCCGCTTTCAGCTTTGACCTCCAAGCTTTGAGCTTGCTCACCCTCTCAACTTCCCACCTTCTCAACTTCTTTCTTCTGTCTCCCAGCCTCCCAGCTTACCAGCCTCCCAGCTTACCAGCCTCTCATCTTCTCAACTACTGCCCTCAGCCCCCTGCTCTCTGCCCTATGCGCTCAACCCTAGCCTTGCGTGGAGACCCGGCAATCATCAATTATGGCCTTGGCATTTTGTTGCATTTGCAGGGCGAATGCATCATTATTTTGAATGGCTTGCGCGGCAGCGTCGAGAACATCATAATACATATTCCAGCCCCGGCGCTCTGCTTCGTACTGCTGTTGCAGCCGGCCGGCCGCGCCATGAGTAAATTCAATGGCTTGTGCAAGTCTTTGGCTTCCGTTGGCGACAACCTCCAAACCTTTGTCCATTTTTTTCTCGTGGAACAAGGCGGCCGCCTTCAAGGCAAATCGCATGATGGCGATAGTAACCGGAATTTTCGATATGAAGCACCCCGTAAACGGATCGAGGTTGTCCTTTATACTTGCCTTCGGGGCAGGCAAAACGCCGGCGTAGGCGGAAAAGTAAAGAATGCGCAGATAATCTCCCACTGTTCGGCCGATTTCAGCGGAGTCGATGGCCTCCTGAGCAAATGCTTCTTTGTCATGGCGCATGATCAGCCCATCTTCATGGACATATGCGAGGCTTTCACCCGATTCTCTGAAAGTCGATAACAAATACGCCTGGTCTTCTGCCCGACCGATGAACGAGGGCGTAAAGGGGCGATGCCGGAGCAGGCTGTCGATAAAAATGCCGTTGGTGCCGCCGGTGACGTGAACCCGCTGGATGCAGGTTTTGATACCGTCCAATGAGTCGGAATTGTACCGGGTCATCATTTCCGCTTCCGTCGATATTGCCTGGGGCAGCGGGCTGAAGAATAAAAATTCATCCGGCGACAAGGGCCGTTCCGGTCTACGGACGTCAGGAGTATAAACAGAATGATCGATGTCCTTTTCGTTAACTAAAGCTCCTGCAATCATCCCTAATTCCAGCGGCCGGTTCGCCGAATCCGTCCCACGGGCGCCCCACAGGCGGGTCATGAAATGTTCGAAAGCAGAAGCACCGGTTTTCTCCACCAGAATTTCTTGAGGAAAGGCTTGATCTAGATCGATTTTAAACGTTGCTTTGACATGCGGTTGAATGAAAACCTGCCAGAAACCCGCCACAGCCTTCAAAAAACTGTAGTGCCTGCCATATTCACCATCCACCCCAAACATATTTAAGTCTTTTGGGTCCGGGCGCTGCTTGAGGAGGTAACCGGCTGCGGGAATCAGTATCTCCGTCACGATGCGTTGGGTATCATCTTCAGTAAATACGTACACGTCGATATTTTTAAAGCCGTCGAAGCGGCGCAATTCTTCTTCGATATATGGACGGGCGACGTCATGCAGGCCTGAATGGGTGACCGATGCCGACAGGATGCAGGTCATCCTGGAATTCGGTGCGGTCGTACCGCGTTCACGCTCGAATCGCTGCGCTTCATCCAAACCGCGCAGGCCATGCAAGATTTCATTGTTTTGGGGCTTTACCCCGATATGGATGGGGTGATCATACCAGTAGCGTTGTGGCTCCTGCGATACTTGAAGAATTTTTTGCTTGATTGCATCACTCAAATTCAGCTGCTCATATGATTTGGCTTTAGAAGGCAGGGTCAACAGGATATTGGAAGTAAATAATATTTCTCTGGCTGCGTCAGCGATCGGTTCCGGATTGGGACGGGTAATCGTCACCGCCCGTTTTTTTCGCAGCTGATGGATTCGCTCCATCGCTTGGAAGGTAAAACCAAGGCCCTCCGGGAAAAATACCGTCCAGGTACTTTCAGCTACTTTCGGAATGTCTTTTTGAGGTCTGCTGTTTTCAAGGAAAAAAGACAACTCTTTTAGGCGATTTGCAAAATCAGGGTCCTGGCGGCAGGTTTGCTCGATTTCAGCCTCGATGCTGTCTTTGGCCGTGAGGTAAAATCGGGCGATCTTGTCCTGATCAGCCGTTTCATTGGGCGAATTCAATCGGGCCACGGCCTTTTCAAATAAGGGATGTTCGGCGCCCGCAAGTGAAATCAGAAAAGCGGCGTTCAATTGCCGGGCCGCCGGGGCGTCACTGTCGCTGGATTCGGTCAACTGGTCGGCAAGGTCGATTATCGGCGGTACGCTGTTTTTGTTGCCGGAATTAAATAAGTGACGGCATACGGCCTGAAAGTAGTTTCGCATTGCGCTGCGCTCCAAAAACCAAGAGGTATAAGGTGCATGGTGTAAGGTTTAAGGTTATGGGTTCAAGGTTCAGGGTTCAAGGTTGAAGGTAGAAGGTTTATTGTATAGGAGGAGCAGGTATTCAGGATAACAGCCCAGCAGCATTCCGCAGACCAGCAACCAAGCCTTCCCGCCGTCTCACCTTCCCATCTTCTTACCCTCCTACCTTCTCAAATTCTTACCTTCTCACCCTCTCATCTTCCCACCTTCTGTCTTCAGCGTGCCGCCGCGTAGCTCGGAGAACGAAGACAGGCCCTCAGCCCTCAGTCCTCATCACTCGGTCCTTATTTGCCTCCTTGTCCCACCCTCTCACCTTCTCATCCACTCAACTTCTCATCTTCTCACCTTCTCATCTTCTCAACTTCTGTCTTCTGTCTTCTGTTTTCTGTCTTCTGTTTTCTGTCTTCTGACTTCTGTCATCTGTCATCTGTCCTCTGACATCTGTAATCAAAACGCCTTTTTCCCTGTTTTGGCCCGTTGCAGTTCCCGCTTCTCTTTTTCTTTCAATTCTGTTTCAATGAGTTGCTCTAAGCTGCCAACAAAGTAAATGACAATTTGATGTTCGATGTTGCCGAATCGGTCAGGTATACGGGATGCGATCAAAAAGTCGCCGTTTATCTTCCAGAACAAGGACCTCCCGTTGTCTTCACCCCAATCGATACCCTGGGGCGGGCCGTATTTTTCCTGCAGGGTTGCGACGGTATTCGACTCATCCAACTTGAAATTGATTTTGAATAAAACCGGGGTTTTTGAGTAATCTGAGAAAATGAGTTCGACCAGATTAAATGGCACATTCTTTTCCTGTGCATAGCGATACATCAGTTTGACCGTGTTGTGTTCGACTCTCTCACCAAGGGGAGAATTCAGTTTCCGATTAAGCTCATCCAATTGAGGAAAATATTCAGCCAAGAATCCGCGATAGTTGATTTCTAGATCCAGAATACTGCGCCGTTCGATAGCATCCCGGCCCAGTGTGTCTTTTAAATCACCCCTGACGCCATTGGTCAGCCTCGTCGTTTTTCCGAGACCAAAAAACGTAAAGCTTTCCGTATTCTCCGCTATGGAGGATTTGTCAGGGGATTCAGAACTGTCACCACAGGAGATGATTACCGGCGCAACGGCAATGATGAGCATCAACCTCAGCCCCTGGTTTAGACGCAACAGAATACGACGATTGATGATTTGCATCAAAAGACCCCACCTTAAAGGAAATGAAGAATTACTAATGAATATTGAAGATTTGAGGTTGCCTTGACTCGACTGAGCTCCTCACAGGTCGGCGGATCGATTAAACTGCTTATACGAGAACAACGTATTGCCTTCCAATTACAAGACATTGCAAGTTTACACCTATATGGATCGTCTTATTCGCCACATCCCTGATGAGCACTTTGCCATGGTTGCCGCGAAGGAGTGGATTAGCGTATATTTATAAAAACATTCATAGCATACTATAGAAATTTCGATACGCTTAATTAACAGTCTTTGACGGATTCGGGTTGGGTGCTGATATATTCCCCATATAAAAAGTAAACCGGCCCAATCGGCGATCATCATAATATTTCAAAAGAGTTGCGTGTATCACCCGGAAAGCGATTTCTTCCCATGGAATATCGTTTTCCCCAAACAGCTTGACTTCAAGGCTTTCGTGGCCGGCCTGGAAGTCCTTGTCTGCCAGCCGGGCTCGAAACATCAAATAAATCTGATTGACATGACAAATGTTATATAACGCATAAGGCGCCAGTATTTCAACCTTGGCCCGGGCCTCTTCGAGGGTCTCGCGCTTGGCACCGGCTGCTACGGATTCCCCGTTTTCCAGATAACCGGCCGGCAAGGTCCATTTCCCATAAGCCGGCTCGATCGCCCGGCGGCAGAGTAATATGCGATCTTCCATTTCCGGGATGCATCCAACCACCAGTTTGGGATTCTGGTAATGCACCATACCGCATGATTCACAATAAAACCTCAGACGATCGTCACCCGGCGGTGTTCGGAGTATCACCGGCTGCCCGCAATTACTGCAAAAGTTCATTTAAGATCCCCAGCGTATACTATTCATATAGGAAGTCTTCTTATGGTCAATGATACGATTCAGCGTCGAATGAACAGTCGGTTGTTTGTTGCTTGTGGTCCGTTGTCAGATGACCCGTCTCCGCTCTCCGAGCTTCGCCCCAGCACGCAGACGACAGAAACCAGGAGCCAGAAGACAGACTACAGACGGCATCGGCGCCGGCGCTTGATTCAACCGGACAATCTCCGGCTGTTGCCTATACACCCTAAACCCTACACCTTATACCGTTGACCTTTTAATACGAATTAAATTTACCGGCACCTGAGGCCGGACACCAACAGACAACTGACAACCCACGACCGACAACAATCTACAGGTCCAACATGATGTAATCCGCATCCGATCGGTCAACAGAGTTTTTGTCGATGTAGCCTTTTACTTCAGGCAAGATTACTGCGTGAGCAACATTCGACCGCTCACGAATTTGTCGGGGCATGGCACTCTTCTGCGCATGACCGGTGCCGGTCAGAACGACTACTGTCGCGTTCGGGTGTTTCTTCAGATAATCCAGGGTATTGACGGCCATTACTGAATCCCACACCAGTTGAGCTTCACAAAAATAGTTAAAATTAAGTTTGCCATGAGCATGACCGCCAAAGGCTTTTTTAATGTAGTCCATGTATTCTTTATCAACCCGGCAGGCAATGTTCGACAGCTTGCCTTTCTGCTCTTTGCTTAAAGACTGAAAGCCCTTGAGGGCCACCTGCCGGGTAATTTCCCGGGGCACGTTGAGACCGATCAGCGGTAGCGCCTCCTTTTGAGCATAGTCAAAGATTACGCGGTAATTCTCCCAGGAATAGCCCCAGTTGTCGTAAAAGATTTCCTGAAATTCTTTTTCGTCGATTTCTCCGGCCACCCAGCGATCCAGCGCCTGCTGACTGTCGCTGCGGAACATCTCCAGACCGATGGCCACTTGAACACCAGCCTCCTTGAGTGATTGTATGACGTTCTGTTGGGCGAGATGATGGCTGCGATTGGAATGATGCTCGCCGACCAGAATAATCCGATTCCTTTTAAGGTCGGAAATCACATCGGACATCATCATTTCCTTACTATTTTGCAGATCAAATATGCGATGTGTTGGATGCGCCTGGATGGCGTTCAACACCCCGAGGAATACAGCCAAAGATAGTATAATTGAAATTGCTCGTTTCATTTTTATGTCCTTTGATACCAGATGCTTGATATTTGATACTCGATGCTTGATGCTCGATACCCAGCCCGGCGAAGCCGGGAATGAAGATTGAAAATTGAAGATTGAAGATTTATGGTTTCGCTTCGCTCTGTCATATCAAATTAAATCGACAGAGTTGATATAATATTCAATCTGGATAAGACCATAATCCTGCGCAAGCGTAATTGGGTTTCAATATATAGGTACTGGTACTTGACGCTCGATGCTGGATGCTCGATACACGCTGCCGGATCATCGTTGAAGGCTGCCGTCATATATCCTTGCCCGTTCCCACATTTTGAAGCCTAACTTCTCGTCTTCTCTCTTTCACACCTTCTCATCTTCTCACCTTCTTAACTTCTGCCCTCTGACTTCTGCCCTTCTGCCCTTCTGCCCTCCGACTTCTGTCTTCTGACGTCTGTCTTCTGCCCTCTGTCTTCTGACTTCTGTCATCTGTCATCTGACTTCTGTCATCTGTCATCTGTCATCTGCCCTCAGTCCTCAGTCCTCAGCCCTCAGTCCTCATTCCTCTGATCCCAATGATACACGAGCGGCGATGTCTCCACCGGCCAGAATCCTTTGGCCTGATTTTTACCGCTTCTGAAGGTGAGATAGCTGTATTTACCGTAATGGGTGATTTTCGCGGCCACGATGTCAGCATACTTGGACGACAGCGGCATGAACAGGGCTGCGATTCGGTCTCCGGCATAGGGATGATCGAACACCCCAAAAAACGCATCAGACGAGCTGTCATATACCGCGTTTTCCAGTACAAAAGATTTTTTTCGAATGTCGATTGCACCTGGAATAATTTTTGTAAAATCTGCGTTTCGGGGGCGGCCGATCAATAAAACGTCATTTTCAGCCAGTGTTTTCCGGTCCAATTCGGCCTCGGGAATAAATTGATTGCGCTTCAAACCCAATGACAGGGCCAGCGTACGGGCGGCCTTCTCAAGGGCGGGATCCAACTGATCGGCCAGCACGGTAACCACCGACGAAGCGCTTTTAAGGGCGTTGACGGCCGGTGGAATCTCAGATGAGTATAGCCGTCTGAAAATATCATCAGCGGGGTCGGCTGTGAGCCTCAGCGGCGCTGCAACGGAGTTCAGGATAAAGGTGGTCTCCGGGCCCGACACGTTAATTGTCTCCTTGATTGTTTGTTGCCCGGTTTCAAGCGCCAGCCTTAAAGCAAAGCCAAAATAAGGCGGATCCTGGGTGATCTTGCCGGAGATCTGCCAGCCTTCGCTGTTTTGGGTCGTTGAAACGGCCTTCAGGGAAAACTGCGGGGCACCTTTACGGAAAATCCACTGTTCAAAGAAATTCTGCAAAGATCGCTGCCCCCGGTTTTCAAAGGCCCGCTGCAAATCGATCCAGGAAGTTTGCCGAAACAGACGATCTCGATACAAATCCCGCAAGCTCCCCCAGAACGCTTCCTCCCCGATGAGTTGTCTGATCATGTGGAAGACCATGGCACTTTTATCGTAGCCGATGGTTTTGGTAACCGGATCATAGCGGCTCCTGAACCGGCTCAGCGCAAAATCATTTTCCGGCCGGACCAGGGTCGCAAAATTTCGCAGCCACTGCCGCCGAGCATCCAGAGCAGCTTTTTTGGATTTCATTTCCTTGAACAGGTAGTCCGCCACATAAGTGGTTAGGCCTTCGCTCCAGTTGCCCGCAGCGTAATCGACATAAACACCGTTGCCCCACCAGCAGTGAGCGATTTCATGGCCCAGGCTGGTGTGAATGATAAACGGCAGCCGCAAAACAGTCCCGCCCATCAATGTGTAAGACGGGAATCCGTACCCGGTCGGGAAGAAATTCTCGACGACCGCGAATTTTTCAAAGGGATAGGCACCGAACAAATCCGAATATAACCCAAGATAACCGGCCGTAGCCTGCAGATAGGAGGCTGCCAGATGCTGATTTTGCGGCAGCAGGTAAGTTGCCGCCGTAACCGTCCCGACCTTTTTTTCTTGAACCACATACCGGGCGGCCGACAGGGCCAGCCCTCGGACCGGGTAATCCACCTGCCAGGTTGAGGTGGTTTGGCCGTCCTCGGTTGAGTGCCCCCGGGAGCCGCCGGCCGTGACGGCGACGGTCCCGGCAGGCGCTACGATTTCGATCCGGTAAGTCGCCCGGCTGTTGATCAGCTCCGGATACCAACCGGCACCGGCCAGAAGAAAGGTGCCCTTGGGAGATATGGTCCCGGTTACCCCGTAGCCGGGATTGTCGGTGTTCACCGGCTGAACGGGAACGGGATCGTCAAAGATTCCGTGATAGTTAATTTGGATCTGCAGTTCAGCGTTTTGTTCATGGGCCTCGAGGTCGAGCAGCAAGCGGCCGCTATCGATATCAAAGCTGCGCGGTTCGTTGCCCACAACAACCTCGATTTGAGTCAAATTCTCCGAGATGCGAAATGCCAGCATTTTGCGGTTGTCTGTTTTAACCGTGATTTCGTCCTGGCCAATTAGCTTCATTTGCGTTGGCACCAGTTCGATCTGAAGGTTATGCGCCGCGCTGGATTCGCCGGCCCACGAGACTGTCGCCACCGAATCGAATGCGAATAACACACCGAGAAAAAGCAAGAAGATCCGCAACCGAAATATTGTAAGATTTTTGTTCATTGAAGTATCTTGCTTCAAGAGGCTGAATATTGTCAGCTTTTATGGGTTTCAGTCGAATTCGAGCCGATCTGGGCAGACAGTTTCCAACCCGCAATCTTGAATCCGCTCAATATATTCCGTAAAATTGTCATTTTAGAAAAATTTAAGTACGATGAAGGATATGTCAAAGATTGGCAGGGGGCAAAAGATTAGCCCAAGAACCATTCGGTGTTTGGCGTTCAGGGTCGAAAATATAGCCGGATGCCGACTATATTGACTTTTTCAACCGCCGATATAATTTATGGGTTGGATTACCGGAAAAATATAGCATGGAACACAGGAGGGAGGTGGCATATATGGCCCATTCTTCAGAAGCTTCAGAATGCTGCTCGATGGAAAAAAAGAAATTGATGGCAGAACTTGAGAAGTGTAATTTTTGCACTGATAACTACGAGGATTTTCATAACTGCTATCGCAAAGCAGCCCGGGAAAGCGGTCAGCGATCCCGTACGTGTATCCTCACTTAGTTTATCCCCCGCAGAAATCGCCCGGCTTGCCGGCCGACCAACTAGTGACTGCCAACGACCGTCCGGCAATGGACGGATGTATTGCGGATAAACGAATGAATGCTACACATTTAATCTGTAAATCTTTGTAAAAATCATATAAAACAATCAACCAATCAGATCGAGGATACAAGCCCGGACACCCACCGGGCTTTTTTAGAATCAGATTGAAAAGTTTAAAATCAACTGTTTAAACCTTGAGCCCTGAGATTACCGCTTTGAGCTTCCGGCCCTGGGGGAAACGATGGCGAAAAAAAACAAAAAAGACAAAGATACTGCCCAGTATGTTCGCAAAGAAACATTCTGGCTGGGTACACTTCTGGCCCTCGCAGTGGGTTTTTTCGGCGGCGTGTTGTTTGCCGTGCTGAAAACCGATTCGGGCGTCATGCCGGGCAGTCCGCAAGGTCAGACTCCCCAGGCACAGGTTGCCACGCCGGCCCGAGCCAATATGATTGCATCACTTGAAGATGAAACCGCCAGAAATCCACAGAATACGCAAGCCTGGGTTCAGCTGGGCAACGAGTATTTCGATTCCGCTCAGCATGCCAAGGCGATTTGGGCTTACCGGAAGTCTTTGGAATTGGATCCGAACAATGCCAATGTCTGGACCGATCTGGGCGTCATGTACCGCCGCAGCGGCAAACCGCAGGAGGCCATCAATTCATTTAATAAGGCCATCGAGGTCGATCCCAAGCATGAACCCTCACGCCTGAATAAAGGAATCGTGCTGTTGCATGATATGCAGGATTTCGACGGCGCCATCGCGGCCTGGGAAGGGCTGCTGGCGGTAAATCCCATCGCCATGGCTCCCACCGGGCGTTCGGTGGATGAATTGATCCAGCAGATGAAAAAGCAAAGAAGCCAGATGGGGCAAGGAACTAATTAGTTGATTGAGTTTGTTGAGTTTGTTGAGTTGATTTGTTGGAAAAAAGGTGCACGGTGATCGGCGTTCGGCGTTCCGATTGCGGATTGCGGATTAAACGGCCGGTATTCGGCACTGGGTCTACGGTATAGGGTGAAAGGTGTGAGGTATAGGGTGTAGGGTGTAGGGTATAGGGTGTAAGGTGTAGGGTATAGGGTGTAGGGTGTAGGGTGTAGGGTGTAAGGTGTAGGATTAATAGCTCAAAGCGAGTTAGCTCAAAGCTCAAAGGAATTGAAGGCTGGAAAGCTGGCAGGCTGGAAAGCTGAGGACAGGTCAGACCTGGCGCCCTGGATATGCAGTTGACCGGCCTTATAGCTTCCCAGCGGGCCATTTTCAGTCCTCAGTCCTCATCACTCAGTCCTTATTAACCTCCTTGCTTCCCACCCTCTCACCCTCTCACCTTCCCACCTTCTGCTTTTCAGGCCTCACCCTCTCACCCTCTCACCTTCCCACCTTCTTTCTTCCGCCTCCCAGCCTCCCAGCTTCCCAGCCGTCAGTTATTCGGGTACCGCCTGCCATAAATCTCCCGAAGTTCCTCCCGCCGAAAGTGATAGCAGGTGTTGCAGTAATGGCAACACATCTCCAGCGGAAATGGGCCATTGTCTCTGATATCTTTCAGCTCATCGATTGGCAGCAATGTCAGCAGGCTTTGCACTTTATCCCGGTTGCAGTGGCACATGAACTCGACCCGGTGATTGGCCAGCAACTGCGGCGAATAGTCCTTGAAAGCTTCGGTGACCAGGGATTCGGGGTCATTATCGGTTGAAAATACCTCACCCAGCGAAGGCAGGTGGGTTACCCGTTCTTCCAGGCTGGCCGTTAAATCGTCACCGGCCCGGGGCATGGCCTGGAGGAACAAACCGCCGGCACCCGTCACCTCGCCCCGCTTATCGAATTTAATGCTCAGATTAAAGGCCGTGGGAACTTGCTCCGAGGTCAGGTAGTAGTTGGCAAGATCCTGGGCAATGTTGCCGTATTTCAGCATCACCTGGCCGGTAAACGGCTGCTTGGCGTCTTCCAGGTATTTGGTGACAGCGATAAAACCGGCACCGAAAAAAGGCGACAAATCGAAACTTTCCATGGGTTTGTCCAGGGGGATGGGCACCTGCTTCAGAAATCCGCGCACCTCGCCGAAGGCGTTGGCCTCCACCACTAGACCTTTGATCGGTCCCGAACAGTCGAACTTTAAGCTGATCCGGTCATTGCTTTTCAGGTCGGATGCCATCAATGCGGCACCTAAATAAGCCCGGCCCAGAACCAGGGTTTCCAGAATCCCCAACTCGTGGTTAGAGCGCATTTCATTGACCATCCGCGTGCCATTCATGATCACCCCGCGAATGGCTCCGTCTGCCAGCAGGAAGTTGTACAAACGGTCTTTGGCACTGGCGATTAATTTCTCTTTCAGCGTATCCCCGTATGGTTTCTTCTTTTCCATGGAATCAGTTTATTGGGTTTGTTGGGTTTGTTGAGTTTGTTGAGTTTATTGGGTTTGTTGTGTTTGTTACCGTGGACAAATTCCCTTCACCACTGTTTCAAATCCCTGTGAAATCGAGATGCAAGCAGAAACTACTCACAATGACCATAAACCTTTAAGCAACTTTTCTGGGCCCGAAGCCCTCCACCGGTTCGATGTTTGACTCGGCCAACTCAATAAACTCAATAAACTCAATAAACGTTTAAATCCGCAATCGAGCTATTCCATCCATCATTCCACTATTCCATTTGTTTCTTCAATTCCAACGAGCGCTGAAAGTATTGTTTCAGTTTTTGCTGGACAGCGCCGTATACGGAGCTTGCCGGATAATGGCCCGCTTTGTCCGCTTTACCGGCCGGCTGGCCGGTCAGAAGTTCAATGCCCTCTTCGACCCTGGCTACCTGATATACATGAAATTTGCGCTTTTTGACGGCATCGATGACTTCCTTGCTGAGCATTAGATTTTTTTGATTGGCCCGTGGTATTATGACCCCCTGTTTTCCATTCAGACCCCTGGTTTTGCAAACCTCGAAAAACCCTTCGATTTTGTGATTGACCCCCCCGATGGCCTGGATCTGTCCCTTTTGATTCACGGACCCGGTGACGGCAATACCCTGCTTGATGGGGATATCCGCCAGACTGGAAAGAATAGCATACAATTCGGTGGAGGATGCGCTGTCGCCGTCGATGCCGTCGTAGCTTTGTTCAAAGGTAATGCTGATCGAAAGGTTGAGCGGATAACTTTGGGCAAAGGTTCTTCCCAGGTATCCGGAGAGAATCAGCACACCTTTGTCATGAGTGCTGCCGCTGAGTTCGGCTTCCCGCTCGACGTTGATTACGCCGTCTTTGCCCATAAAGGTTTCAGCCGTAATGCGCACCGGACGGCCGAATGAGAATTCACCGATCTGATAGACAGCCAGGGCATTGACCTGACCGACGACCCGGCCGGCCACGTCAATCATGATGGTCTCGTCTCGATAGGAATCGTGGATTTTTTCTTCATAGAGATTGTAGCGGAAACGATACTCGTTAAAGGCTTTGACGACATATTTATCGGTCACAAACCTGGCCTTGCTTTTACGCGCCCAATAATCTGCCTCTTTTAAAACCCCGAGCAGCGGCCCGAAGCGAACGGAGAGCTTTTCCCGGTCGGAAACGTATTTCTCACCGTACTCCACGATGGTCGCCACCCCTTTGGGGGTAAAGGCCAGCAGGTTTTCTTCCCGGCAAACCCGGGCGATGAACCGCGCATATTGCTGGACCGTATCCGGGGTTTTGGCGACTTCGTAGTCGAAATCGGCCCGGACTTTGAAAGTCTTGTTAAATCGAGGGTCATAATTTTGCAGTACCTCGAAAGCTTCATAACTGCCCAGCAATATGACTTTTACTTTCAGCGGAATGGCTTCCGGCCGCAGGGAAATCGTCCCGAATCCGCTTTCTTCGGCGATATCTTCGATCTGAATAATTTTGTTTTGCAGCGCCCGTTTGAGGGCTTCCCAAAGGTGAGGATTCGCCAGTACGGATTCCATGTCCATTATCAGAAAACCGCCGTTGGCTTCCAGCAGTGATCCGGCTTTAACCATGGTAAAGTCCGTTGTCACGGTACCCATGTGGGCTCGTTTTTCGATGCGGCCCATCACATTGTGATAGGTGGGATTGGTTTCAAAGATAACCGGCGCCCCCTGGGATCCGCTGTGATCGGTTAAGGGATTGATTTGGTAGCGATACAATTGGGATTTTTGGGGAAGCAACAGGATATTTTCTTCTCCACCGCGGCTGTCTTCATCCGGCATGAAAAATTGGACATTTTCAATGATGTCCTTCTCAATGGCATCGATGTGGGCCACGATATGTTGACTGTCGTGAAATTCAGACTTGATTTTCTCCAGGCGGGTTTGGATCACCGACCGCGTCGTCTCGTCCATCAATTCTTCGACATCCGTGTGCAGGGCATTGTTCAGTTTTTCGATTTCAACGGATGCAAATTCGATTTTATGCTGAATCAGGCGGATATTATCTTCAATCTCAGACCGCTGCTCAACCGACAGGCTGTTAAATTTGTCTGCGGTGAGCGGTTCGCCATCGACCAGGGGTACGATATCAAACTCTTCCTGCGCTTTAACGATTTGAAGACTTTTTTTGGCTGCAGTTTTTTCGATTTTTTGGAAAAGCCGGTTTTGTTTATCCGAATAGCTGTTTTTTATGGCCGACAGGTGTTTGAGATACGATTCACTTTCAAAGACGGCGGGCAGGTCCTTTTTCAAAATCTGGATAAAGCGGTTCATTTTTTTACTCAACGGGACCGCTTTTCCGCTGGGGACCTTCAGCGCCCGGGGACGAAATTCATCATTAAAATTATTGACCAGGCACCAGTCCTCCGGTTTGGGCAGCGTTCGGGCATGCTTGGTGACGAAATCCTTGACGATGGTAGATTTGCCCGTTCCTTCGAGTCCGGTCACGAAAATATTGTATCCGGAGTGGTCCATGTTCAGGCCGAATTCAAGGGCCCGTACCGCCCTTTCCTGGCCGATGACTTCATCCAGGGGTTTAATCTGAGAGGTGTTTTTGAACTTGAAGATCCGGTGGTCGCAGATACATCTCAGGTCGGCGGCCTTTAACTCAAATTTTTTCATCGATTTTTCCGACATTTGGCGGCTCCCCTTTAGAATGAATATTGTCGATTGAATATTGAAGAATTAAGGAATTCTATCGATTAAATTGGAAACCATTCAAAGCCTTCTTCTGATTCGGCCTAAAATGCTTTAGTCAGAAATCTGCATGGCTTCCAACAAGAGTAGTCGAAAAATAAGTTTGTGATTCGCAAAATTTCCAAGCACCAAGCGGCGAATTTTCAATGACCAAAATTCTAAAGTCTCAACCAGATGAAATGCCGCAGAGCATAGCCCGTGTAAGTAGATGGTCCGTTTTGGTAATTGGTTTTTGGAATTTGGGTATTGTTTGTTATTAGTAAATTGGGATTTGGGATTTGGCTCCTATCAAGGATATCATATGTGCGCACAAGAACCAACCCACACAAATTTTAGTCTGCCCGGCGCCAATTCTAGTTGCCTTCCAGGTATTTCTTGAACCACCAGGCGGTATGGGATTTTTCCGTGTGCTTAAGTAACTCTTGGGGTGAGTCGGCGGCCACGATGCGGCCGCCCTGGTCGCCGCCTTCGGGACCCAGGTCGATGACGTAGTCGGCCTCGCGGATAATTTCCATGTTGTGTTCGATGACCGCCACGGTGTTGCCTTCATCCACCAATTTTTGCAATACGTCGATCAAGCGCTGAACGTCGGCCATGTGCAGGCCGGTGGTGGGTTCATCCAGGATATAAAGGGTGTGTCCGCTGGAGCGTTTTACCAGTTGCTGGGCCAGTTTGATGCGCTGGGCCCCCCCCGGACAGGGTCGGGCTGGGCTGTCCCAGGCATAAATATCCCAGTCCGACATCACATACAAATTGCACGGCACGCCGGATCGTGGGAATGGCCGCAAAAAAACGGGCGGCTTCGGCAAATGTCATCTCCAGAATTTCGCTGATGTTCTTGCCGCGATACTGAACCGCCAGGGTTTCGTTGTTGAAGCGTTTACCCCGGCAGATCTCACAGGGGACATAGACATCGGGCAGAAAACTCATGGCCACTTTCGGTCGGCCCTGCCCTTTGCAGGCATCGCAGCGGCCGGCGGCCACGTTGAATGAAAAGCGGCCGGCCGTATAGCCCCTGGCACGGGCCGGCGGGGTTAACGAGAACAGTTTGCGAATTTCCGACAAGAACCCGACATAGGATGCCGGCACGGAACGCGGCGTGCGGCCGATGGGACTGTGGTCGACCTCCAATGCCCGCTTGAGTTCCTGCCAGCCCTTAATGTCCCGGCAACGGCCGGCCGGTCGACGCTGTTTCAACAGGCGGTTGCGCAGCCCACGGTAAAGGGTTTCCTTGAGCAGGCTGGATTTTCCCGATCCCGAAACGCCGGTGACCGCGATCAGGCAGCCCAGTGGGATTTTTGCGGTAATATTTTTGAGGTTGTTGACCGCCGCTTTTTGAATCGTGACGGCGGGCATCTTCTTGTAGGGCCGCAGGCGCGAGGTGATTTCCTTAGTATTGCCGTCGAGCAGGGCGCCGGTCACTGACTCGGGAACCTTTTTCAAATCGGCCAGTTGGCCGGAGGCCACCACCAAGCCGCCGCCCTGGCCGGCACCGGGCCCCAGATCGACAATGGTATCGGCTTCACGGATGGTTTCTTCATCATGTTCGACCACCAGGATGGTATTGCCCCGGTCGCGCAGCGTTTTCAGGGCATCGATCAGGATGCGGTTGTCCCGGGCATGCAAGCCGATGGTGGGCTCGTCCAGGATATAGCAAACCCCGGTCAGGTTTGAACCCAGCTGGGCGGCCAGGCGAATGCGTTGGGCTTCGCCACCGGAAAGCGTGTTGCCGCTGCGGGCCAGGGAGAGATAGGACAGCCCCAGCTGATTCAGCAGGGCCAGTCGGGTCAGCAGTTCGGCCACGATCGGTTCGGCCACCGGCTTTTCATGAGCACTGAAAGTCAGTTTTCGGATGAGTTGGTAGACTTTGCTCGACGGTTTTTGGATCAGATCCCAGATGCTGTGGCGCCCGACTTTGACCGCCAGGGCCTGGGGCTTTAATCGACTGCCGCTGCAGGCCGGGCACATTTTCGGATCGTCATCGTCATTTTCGTCCGCGTCACCCACAGTCCCGAGCCCGCTGCATTGCGGGCAGGCGCCCTGGCTGCTGTTAAAGGAAAACAGGCGTGGGTCGAGACTTTCGAGGCCAATGCCGCAGGCCGGGCAGATACCGTGCAGGCTGAATACGTCGTCGCGGCGCCGCTGGTCGACAATAATCAGGGTGCCGTTGCCTTCCTCCAGGGCCCGGTCCACCAACCCGGCCAGGTCCGCTGACGGCAGCCGACCGATGACCAAATCGATGTTGTGCTCATGGTAGCGGCTCAGAGCCATGCCCTCTTTTATCGCAACCATTTTGCCGTCGATGCGGGCCTTTTTGATTCCCAGCTTGCGGGCACGCGCCAGCACGTCCTTGTGGAAGCCTTTGCGGCCGAACACTTTCGGCGCCAGCACCGTGGCCGCTTTCTCCGGGTAGCGGCGGCGGATTTGATCGACAATGGCGGTCTGGGTTTGGGCCGATAATTTACGGTCGCAGCCCGGGCAATGCTGGTTGCCGAGCTTGCTGTAAAGCAGCCGCAAATAGTGATAAATTTCGGTCAGGGTGGCCACGGTGGACCGCCGGCTGGCGTAACTGGTCCGCTGTTCAATAGCTACCGTCGGGGCCAGCCCGGTCACCAGGTCGACTTCCGGCCGCTCCAATATCTTCATATACTGGCGAACATAGGGCGCCAGGCTTTCGAGATAGCGGCGCTGGCCCTCGGCAAATAAAATGTCAAAGGCCAGAGTGGATTTGCCCGAGCCGGAGACACCGGTCAACACCACCATTTCGTTGTGGGGCAATTCCAGGTCGATGTCCTTTAAGTTATGCTCCCGGGCCCCTTTCAAAGCGATGGTATTGGCCAGCCCGGCCGCGCCGAAGGCGGCCATCGGTTCCGCCACACCGGCGTTTTTTTTAGGCCGTTTCAAGCGACCTTCCTCTTTCAGATAGGCCTTTAAAAAGCGACCGGTGTGAGATTTGATGTTTTTGGCCACCTCGGCCGGTGGGCCGGTGGCCACCAGCTGGCCGCCGGCATCACCACCGTCGGGGCCCAGATCGATGACCCAGTCGGCGGTTTTAACGACATCCATATTGTGTTCAATCACCAACACTGTGTTGCCGCTTTCAACCAGCCGCTGCAATGCGGCCAGGAGCTTGCCGATATCATCAAAATGCAGGCCGGTAGTGGGCTCGTCAAAAATGAACAGTTTGGGGGCGGCATTCAGGGCATCGACTTTGACATAGCGGGACAGTTTGAGGCGCTGGGCTTCACCGCCGGACATGGTATTGATCGGTTGTCCCAGGCGAATGTAACCCAGTCCCACGTCAGCCAGGGGCTGCAAGGCGCCGACGATCTTTAGCTGCTCGGCAAAAAATGCCAGGGCCTGGTTGACGGTCATGTTCAGGATATCATGGATGCTTTTTTCCCGGTAACGGACATCCAGCACATCGGACTTGAAACGCTTGCCGTGACAATCCGGACAGGTGATAAACACATCGGACAGAAACTGCATTTCCACCTTTTCAAACCCCTCACCCTTGCAGGTTTCACAGCGTCCGCCCGCCACATTGAAGGAGAAATGTCCGGGCCCCAGGTCGGCGGCCTTGGCCCCGGAGGTATCCGCCAGGAGCCGGCGGACCGGGTCCAGGGCTTTGGTGTAAGTCAGGGCATTGGCACGCGGGGTGCGGCCGATGGCGCGTTGATCCACCAATACGACATCGGAGATTCGATCCAAACCCTTGATGGAGGTGTGTCTACCGGGGCGTCCTTCCCGGCTGCTGCCCAGGGTGCGCTTGGCGGCCTTATACAGGATTTCTTCCGCCAGGGTTGACTTGCCCGATCCGGATACACCCGTCAGGCAAACAAACATGCCCAGGGGAATGCGCACATTGATTTTTTTTAAGTTGTTTTCAGCGGCGCCCTTGATCGTCAGCCAGCGGCCACGGATCGGACTGCGCTGACGGCCGGCAGCCGGAATGGTGCGCCGGCCTTTCAGGTACTGTCCGGTCAGAGAGCCGTTCACGTTGGCCGTGGGACCGAAATACATGACCTGGCCGCCTTGATCGCCCGTTTGCGGGCCCAGGTCGAGCAGGTTGTCGCTTTCGCGAATAATTTCTGGATCATGCTCCACCACCACGACGGTATTCGATAAATCGCGCAGTCCTTTTAATATTCGAATCAGGCGGTGATTGTCCCGGGGATGCAGACCGATGCTGGGCTCGTCCAGCACATAAAGCGTGTTGACCAGCGATGATCCCAGGGCGGAAGCCAGCGCGACCCGCTGGACCTCGCCGCCGGACAGGGTACGGGACTGGCGATCGAGGGTCAGATAGGCCAAGCCGACATCCCTGAGATAATTCAGCCGATTGTTGACCTCCTCCAACACCAGCAGGCCGGCTTCATCCCGCGGCGGCACCACGACTTGCTTGAAAAATGCCAGGGCCTGGGAAACGTTCAGGGCATATATTTGCGCGATATCCCTGTCCGCGAGGCGGTAAAGCAGAGTCTCCGGTTTAAAGCGGGTGCCGCTGCACTCGGCGCAGACGTCATAGCTGCGATAGCGGGACAAAAACACCCGCACCGGCATTTTATAGGTTTTGGATTCCAGCCAGCGAAAGAGCCCTTCAACGCCGTAGTAGTTTGAAGTGCCCTTGATAATGGCATTCCGGTGGGCCGCTTTCAGGTTGCGAAACGGGACGGTGGTCGGGATTTTGCGGCGCCGGCAAAAATCCATCAGGTCTTCAAATTCCATGCGCCCGTTGTCTTCCGTGCCGAACGGCTTGATGGCACCCTGGGCCAGGGACAGCGAGTGATTCGGGATGACGAGATCCATGTCGATACCGATCGTACGGCCGAAGCCGCGACAGGAGTCACAGGCACCCACGGGGCTGTTGAAGGAAAACAGATTGGGCATCGGTGCGGCATATTCTATATTGCAGCGGGCACATTCCAGTCGGTTGCTGAAGGCGTAATGCTTATCCGGCTGAATCCAGAGGTCCAGTCGACCGCCGCCAAAACGAAAAGCCAGCTCCAGGGAGTCCAGCACCCGGGCTTTATCCGCAGGTCGCAGTATGAGCCGGTCAGCCAACACCGGTATTTCTTTGTCATGGGGACCGGGCTGCCAGTCTTCCAATTGGACAATGCGATTGGCGATATAAAGGCGATCAAACCCCAGCTGCATCAATGCCCGGCGCACTTCGTCGACCGACGACCCGTTGATCAAGTAGGGAAACGTAATGGCCACGTGGGACCCGGCCGGCTGTTTATCCAGCAATTGCCAGACCCGGGCCGGGGTTTCCGGTTCCACGGGCTGACCGCAGGAGCGGCAATGGAGCTGCGCCAGACGGGCATATAGCAGTTTGACGTAGTCGGTGATTTCGGTCATGGTGCCCACGGTGGAGCGCGACGTGCGCACCGGATCTTTGCGGTCGATGGCAATGGCGGGCGGGATACCTTCGATTTTATCAACCTGGGGTCGGTCCATGCGATCCATGAATTGACGGGCATACGGTGAGAACGTCTCCACATAGCGGCGCTGACCTTCGGCATACAGGGTGTCAAAGGCCAGGGAGGATTTGCCCGAACCGCTGACACCGGTGACGACGGTAATCTGGTTGAGCGGGATATCAAGATCCAAGCTTTTAAGATTGTGCTGGCGGGCACCTTTGATTCGAATTGACTGGGTATTCATAATGTTTAGGTAAATAAAGGTTTCAGGTGTCTGGTGTCACCGCTGCCGCTGGCCGCAGGCGTCAAGCCAAATCGAGAAATATGCGATTCTTGGTCTAGGGCGCTACAGTAGTTTGTAAAAACGGTTTGCTCACCTGAGCTTGTCGAAGGTTCAACCGCGATTCATTTAATCGACGCCCGAAAGCCCAATTTGTCTCAACCTGTTCTTCTGGGCGACCATTGTAGCGGCGGGGTTTATCCCCGCCAATAGCTTGGCGGCTATCACCGATCAACTCACGGAGCCGATTCGTTGTTAGACAACAGCAGTATCCGCCGTTTAGGCGGGGATAAACCCCGCCGCTACGTTGTCGGTCAAGCCCATCGATATTTGTATCACACGAGCGTTGCCTCTCCGAGCCGGAAGCTGGTGCAGACCACGGCCGGGCCCTTTGGGCTCGGATCTTTACTCGGCGGCAATTTGTTTTTGCATTACGACAAGGACTAAGTTAATAACCCGAATACACAGCGTCAATGTTTTGTCCGCTTTTGTTTTATTTTCATTTCCGGCTTTTCCGGGTTGGGCCCTCGCATCGATTCGCAGACCCGCCATAAAGGTTAGATTGGCGCATAATACTTTGAATTTGTTTTGAATTTACTTTAAGATTGAAATATGGTAGTGAATCATGTCGCTATCAGTCGGCCAAGCATCCCAGCCATGACTTCAAATTAGAACAATGCTCCGAACGAAATTAAAACTGCATCCATCATGAATTTGACGATAGGTTTTCTCATCAAGCTTTTGAAGCTCTTGCAAATTCCGATTGCCCTGTCGGTGTGGTTGATCTGGCTGATCCTACCGCCGGCAATCCCGGTCTTTGAGAAGCAGGCCGAGATAAGAATTTCGACGGCCCTCAACCCCGGGCTGCAGCATTTTTTAGACCTGGTTGATCCGGATAAGAATTCGAGCTTCGATCCACAGTTGATCAACCCTGTAATGGATTTCGTCGAAAGCCCCAAAGACGCCGCGGCCCTTTATTTTGCGAATAAAATCGGCGATCTGACTTCGGCTTACTACGATTTCGATATTAACCGGAATTTGTTCACAATCGTACAGTACGCGTTTAATCCCAAAATACCCTCCATTGCCACCATGCCCTCTTCGGCGCGATTGTTCCACTGGATGGATGGGCGCCTGAAACAACAGCCGTTGCCCGACGTCGCCCGCTACCTGGATCGGCTGGATAACCCGGTGGTTATCGAAGGCCTTCAGGCCGTTCAAATTACACCGGACTTAAATTCGGGCGCATATTACAGCTACAATGTTTATCAGACGCTGCTCATGTTTAAACACCGCCAGCGCAAGGTACTGGTAACCGTCTCCAAACAGACGGATGTTTCGACGGTCGGAAAAAAGGTTATATTCTGGGCGATGACAACAGTTGGGATTACTATTATTCCGGTAAAACCGGGCTTACCATCCCGGCTCTGGGTTGGGTGCGGTCCTATATGTACGACTCCAGTGCCATTAATATTTATTATGAAATCGATCCGGGCGCGCCTGTGGTTCGATGCGCCATGTTTAGGTGGCTCAAAGCCGGCTGGTCCGGTATCAACATGGTCCGGAAGAAACATATTTACCGGGGGCTGAAACGGTTTGCCGAGCCATTCAAAGAGATCATGGAGTACCGCCGGCTTCCTTCGCCGGAAGTTATGGCCGATGATTTTGCGCACATCCTAGAACTGACGGAAGATGCGTTGAGGTCAAAAATGGTACTGTTTTCAGACATCATTGAAAAAAGATACGGCCCCGGCCAACCGCGCAGCCGTAAGTGGCCGCCGGATCTCCTTAAGAATAAAAACCCCTGGATTGATATAACTCCGGCAGAAATGGAGTCGATCCTGGTCATCGAGTACATGAAGTATGCGCTGGGCAAATCCCGGGCGGATGAGGTTCGGGAGATGTTGGGATTGAAGCGGTAGCTCGGTGGGTGCCAGGTTTCGGGTGTCGGGTTTCAGGTGTCGGGTTTCAGGTGTCAGCAAAAGAAATCGACCCGATGGATCGCGGTTGCTCATAATATGTACAGTTGCTTACTAAGGTTGGTCGTTAGATTCATCCAAATAGGGACTC